>JAEEGL011623768.1_pt1 | contig 11404 bp, 8 predicted proteins | sample 9134231 | NCBI WGS metagenome assembly JAEEGL01 (sample SAMN16246548, study PRJNA631951) | gut metagenome | biome: gut microbiome; feature: rumen; material: fiber-attached | host: Bos | place: Iran: Karaj | collected 2018-10
AATCAGATTTATCCGATCATCCAGACCGTCATCCTCTTCTTTATGGCGGCCCAGAGCGGCTTCCTGGATGCCCTGTCCCAGCGGCCCTGGTGGAAGAAGCTTGTGCAGAAGAAACAGTCCGCAGGGGCCGATGCCCACATCGGCCCGCGTCCCGAAGAGAAAGGAGAGGAACAGCGATGAGCGAATTTCAGAAGATCCTCTCGACCGTCTTCTCCGTAGGCACCCTCCAGCAGATGCTCCGCTCCGCCACCCCCGTAGCCCTGGCGGCCATCGGCGGCTCCATGACGGAGCACGCGGGCATCATGAACATCGGCATGGACGGCATGATCCTCATGGGCGCCTTCTTTGGGGTCCTGGGCTCTTTCCTGGCCCATTCCGCCCTGGCGGGCGTGGGGCTGGCCCTGCTGATCGGTATTCTGGTGGGCCTGTTCTTTGCCCTGCTGGTGGTGCGCTACAGATCCGACGAGTTCATCATCGGCTGCGCGCTGAACACCTTTGCCCTGGGTCTGACCTCCTATCTCTCCCGGAGCTACTTCGGCACCACTGGCACCAAGGGCAATCCCGCCCTGCCGACCCTGCACCTGGCGTTCCTCAACAAGATCCCCATCATCGGACCCATGCTGAACGACCAGTCTCTTTTCGTCTATCTGACCTGGATCATCGTGGTCCTGGCCTGGGTCTTCGTCTACAAAACCCCCTACGGCTTCTGGCTCCGGGCCTCCGGCGAAAAGCCGGATACCCTCCGTACCGCCGGCATCAGCCCCAAGCGGATGAAGTGGATCGCCTCCCTGCTCTGCGGCATCCTCTGCGCCCTGGCAGGCGCCCACCTGTCCCTGGGCAATCTCAGCGGCACCTTTGCCGAGAATATGTCCAGCTCCCGGGGCTATATCGCCTTTGCCTGTGTGATATTCGCCGCGGCCAACCCGGCCAAGGCCTACCTGGCGGCCCTGATGTTCGGCTTCTTCGAGGCCATCGGACTGCGGCTCCAGGGCTATGTCAGCGCGGACCTCACCAACATCATCCCCTACGTCATCACCATCATTATGATGGTCTATGTGGTGGTCCGCAAGCAGCAGCGCAAGAAGAAGGCGGGATTGCAGACGGCTGCGTAAGCCGGGATTTACCGGGATCTTCCACCCGCAGAGGCCGATGCCCACATCGGCCCTTCCCCCCGATCGGCAGGGTGGGACGATGTGGGCATACTTCGTGACGATTCGAGCTCGGCCATACGAACGAAAAAAAGGAGGCGCCTGTGTGAAACAGATAACAATTTATATTGTCATTGCGCTGGTCCTACTGCTGGGGGGCTGCGCCGGGACGCCCGGAGAGACGACGGCGCAGTCTACTGAGCCGACGCCCGTGAGCGCGACCCTCAAGCTCTACTGCTTCCAGGCGGGCAAGGCCGACGCCTTCCTGCTCTGGAACGAGGCGGGGGCCGTGCTGATCGACACGGGGGAAAGCGGCTTCGGCAAGACGATCCTCGCCAAGCTGGAGGAGCTGGGCATCGAGCGTCTGGACTGGCTGATCCTGACCCACTTCGACAAGGACCATGTGGGCGGGGCCAAAAAGCTGCTGAGCGAGCTTCCCGTTGGATGCGTATTGCAAAGCAACTGCCCCAAGCCGGGCGCCGAGGCCTATGAGAAATACTGCAAGGCCCTGGAGGAGCGGAATATCAGCCCCGTTACCCTCCGGGAGCCCCTGAGCTTTCAGCTCGGAGACGCGGTTTTCCTGGTGGATCCGCCCGCCCGGGAGACTTACCCGGAGGACCCCAGCAACAACTCCTCCCTGATCGTCACCGTGAACCATGGGGAAAAGCGCCTGGTCTTCTTGGGGGACGCGGAGAGCGCCCGCCTGACGGAGTATCTGGCCCAGGACCCGCCCCCCTGCGACTTTCTGAAAGTCCCGTACCACGGCCATTGGCAGCCCGTTCTGACGGAGCTGCTGGAAAAGCTGCATCCCGCCTCCGCCGTGATTACCTCCTCCGACGAGGAGCCGGAGGACGAGGAGACCCTCGCCCTCCTGCGGCAGCAGGGCACGGAAATCCTCCTGACACGTAACGCACCCATCCAGCTCACCAGCGACGGCCGGGCGCTGACGATCACGCAATCATGACAAAGACCTCTCAGCCGAGGGGTCTTTGCTTATCCAGGCCGTTCTGCTTTTTTCTCTGATCCTGTCAACCGTTTTTCGACTCGCAGCGTCTTATAATCAGAATCAGAAAAACGGAGGTGCAGAGCATGGAAGATACGGACGGCTTCTTCCGCCTCTATCACGCGCTGATGGAGTACTACCGAATGCCGCCGGACACGGCTTCCCGGCAGCTGGACGACATTTTGAAGCGTGTGAGCGCCGTCACAGTCGGCGTTCCGATACGGACGGCTTATTCGGAAGCAGGAGGAATTCGATATGGACAATAGAGAACAGAAGCTTCCGGCGGCGGACTTTGCCGCCCTGGTGGAGCGGGCAAAGGCCGGGGACCAGGACGCCTTTACCGCCCTTTACGAGGCCACCAACCAGGAGGTCTACCGCACGGTCCGGGCCATGGTGCGCACGGACGAATTGGCCTTGGATATCCAGCAGGACGCCTACGTTTTCGCCTTCACCCATCTGGATCAGCTGGGCAACCCGGCCAAATTCCGTTCCTGGCTGCGGAGCATCGCCGCGAACCGTACCCGTTCCGTCCTGCGCAAGCAGACGCCGGTGCTCTTCACGGAGCTGGAGACGGAGGACGGGGAGAGCTTCCCGGAGCTGCCGGATCTGAGCCCCGAGAGCCAGCCGGAGCTCTCCCTGGAGCGGAAGGAGACCGCCAATCTGGTTCGGGAGATTCTGGACGGCCTTTCCGACGGTCAGCGCCTGCTGGTGGGCATGTATTACTATGAGCAGATCCCAGTGAACAGGATCGCCGAGGACCTGGGCGTGAGCTCCGGCACCGTCAAGACCCAGCTCTCCCGGAGCAGGAAGAAGATCGAGGCCGCCGTGAAACGGCTGGAAAAGAAGGGCGTCAAGCTCTTCGGCCTGGCCCCCATGCCCTTCCTGCTGGCCCTGCTGAAAAAGGCGGAGCCTGCCGCCGAGGCGGAACAGTCCGTGCTTGCCGGGAGCCTTGCCAAGGCCGGCGTCGTGACCAGAAGCGCCGCCGTCCACGTGGGCCGCAGCTTCTTCCAGACCGCCCTGGGCCGGGTGGCCCTGGGGGTCATCACCGCCGGGGTCATTGGCGGAGGCGTTCTGGGCTACGGCTGGGTCCGGGACAATCTCTTGACTCCCATCGGGGATACCCAGCCCCCTGTCAGCGTCGAGAGCGCCGAGGACCTGACGACAGAGCCCTCCGAGACCGCGGAATGGGAGAGCCCGGAGGACCTGACTACGGAGCCCGTCACCACAGAGCCCACGGAGCCCGCCGCCACGGAACTTACGGAGCCCGCCACGACAGAGCCCACGGAGCGCAACACAGACCCCGCAGTGGCCGCTGACCCCGGCGGACATCCTGAAGACCCCGCCGTTCCCACAGACCCCGCCAATCCTGAGCCCAGCCAGCCCACGCAGCCCCAGCCCACCGACCCGCAGCCCACAGAGCTCGCGCCGACAGTTTCGCTGCTCGGCTGGTCCGAATGGAATTCGTCCAGCCCACAGAAAACGGAGATTGTGTACAACGACTGCCAACCGGGCATCAGTTGTTACCTGATTGTCTATGTGCAGGGCGAAGAAACGCCAAGCCTCTATTCGGACAATGAAGCGGTCACCTCTGTTGTGGGATACCAGGGCAAGGAGGATTTAGGCAGCGGTAAATGGGGCCATCATTGGGAACTTAGACAAAACGGAAGCGGAAGCGCGAACCTTTACTGTACGCTGAACGGCATCACGACCAGAGTTGCAAGAACGAACAATCCGGAACACGGCCCGGCTCTGGGTTATACAGCCTGGAGTTGGTGGGGAGAGTGCGAGACGATCACCGACGCAAAGCTTGGCTCTCCAATGACCCTGTTCTCGCGAGCCTCCGGATCAGAGCCCTTGGAGCTTGTCTCCGAGGTACCGTCGATGTTTACGATCAGCCCTGTTGCTGCTGACCAAATGGGACAGTGGTACGAAACCTGTTATGGATGGAAGGTAACGCCGAACAGCACAGGCACCGCGCATCTGTATCTGAAGCTGGGAGGAAGCACGGTGAAAACATTTACGATAACCGTTCTCGAAGCGGAGCCTCCGACAACCCCGGACAGCCCAGAAGATCTGAGTGAGCAGCCGTGACACGAGACAATACAAAACATGAAATGAGAGGAAGGATTAAAATGAAACAAAATCTCTGGAAAAGATTCCTTGCGGCAGGATTGATGCTGCTGCTGATCAGCAGTCTGCTGGTACTTCCCGCGTCCGCGTCTGGATATACGGACACATATAACAAGCTTGTCGCCCTTGCCAAAACCGGCAGGTTCTACAGTGGAGAGAACGATTATTTGGAGGGCGAGCACTATTACGCATATTATTTTGAAACTCCGCTGGTGGATCATAACTGTTTATACCAGGTTGTTTATTCAACACTTGGAAACCTGGAGCTCCGGCTTGGCTGCAACGAGAAATGGGCTTGGGTTATCCTTCCCAAAACCCCAGGCGCTCAATGGGAAATTAAGGGTGTCTATCTCCACAGCCCGATATCCAAAGGATCCGTTATGATTGATCCCGCCACCTATTCGAGCGATACCCAGTGGAGCTTTAACTCCTATTCGGGAGATCCTGCGTACGAGGAGACGCTCTTGCGCACAACGAAGTTCTATTTCGGTGCGATTCTGGACTTTACGTCGAAAGAGCTGGCAAAGATGGGCTATACGCTGGCAGACCTGGGTTTCGTTCAGTATACCGACAATGAAGCGCACAATTGGTATACGATCCGGTATTGGGGACCCTCCTGCTTTCAGAATGGATTCCGGGAATGTATCTGTCAATACTGTGAAGAGGAGAGGTCTGAGACAATCCCTGCCTACGGTTCTCATCTGTGGGATGAGGGAAGCATCCTTGAGGAAGTGAGCTGTACAAGCGAGGGAAAGATTCTCAAGAAGTGTACAAGATGCGGAGAATCCAAGACCGAAGTGATTCCCGCCCTGGGACATGCCTGGACTCTGACAGAGATCCTGACGGAGCCCGGCGAAGGCGGGCAACACGCCTGCACCGGTCTCTACAGCTGTTCCCGCTGCGGGGAAACCAAGGAGGCCATCCTCTGCGCCGCCGAGGTCTTCACCGATATGCCCTCGGAGAGCCATTGGGCCCACAAGGCCATTGACTGGGCCTGGTATCACGGGATCACCGGCGGCACCAGCCCCAACAGATTTTCTCCCAACGCGGCAATCAACCGGGCCCAGGCCGTGACCTTCCTCTGGGCAGCGGCAGGGAAGCCCGCGCCGGAGAGCAGCGCGAATCCCTTTACGGACGTAAGCGCCGACGCCTATTATCGAAAGGCGGTGCTCTGGGCGGTGGAGCAGAATATCACGGCTGGCAGTTCCGCCGACAGCTTCTCGCCGCGGCAAACCGTCACCCGGGCCCAGACTGTGACCTTCCTTTGGGCGGCTGCGGGCAGACCGGAGCCCAAATCCACGGAATGCCCCTTTACGGACGTGGGAGCCAGCTCCTGGTATCGCAAGGCCGTGATCTGGGCTTATGAAAACCAGATCACCGGCGGCACCGGCGGCGGCTGCTTCAGCCCCAGGCAGAACTGCACCCGGGCCCAGGTGCTGACCTTCCTGTATAAGGCGGCCCCATTCTCTACGCCGACCCCAATCGTTGAAAGTGAAATTGAAAATTGAAAATAAATGTGTTTTTCAATTCTCAATTCTCAATTCTCATAAGCACAGCGAAACCCGTCCGTTGAGGCTGGGCAGGCTGCGCAACGACCTTACATGGCCGGAAGGACGCTGAAAATAGGCCGGAATGACGCGGAATATGGGGGGCTTGCGCAATCTTGAAAAATGTTGTATAATAGCCCCCAAGGAGGGATAATCCATGAAAAAACGCCTGCTTGCGGCGGTGATGGCACTGCTTTGTCTGCTGTCGCTGCTGCCCGCGGCCTCGGCCACCACGACGGCGCCCTGTCTGAATCTGGACAGTAAAACCGTTCTGATCGGCGACTCCAACACGGTATTCCTGAAAAAAAACAATTCGGATATCCAGGTTGCCCGGATCTTCGCCCGGGTCAACGGCCGGATCGACGAATGTGTGGAAAATTACAGCTCCTGGATCGTGGACGGCTACAGCCAGACCATGTATCAGTTGATTTCCGGTCTCTCCGGCAGCAGCTTCCATACCGTGGTCATCAATATGGGTACCAACCATTGCGGCTCCAGTCTGTCCAATTTCAAGACCAAATATCGGCAGCTGTTGAACAATCTCCTGGCCAAGAACCCGGCGGCGGTGATCTATGTCTGCAAGATCCTGCCCATCAATCCCGCCAATATCACCGGTCAGTACAGCAGCGCGTTCACGTTGACGGAGGTCAACAAGATCAATAACGCTGTGGCGGAGCTCCAGGCGGAATTCTCCGGAAACGGCCATGACGTGCGCCTGCTGGACCTGCATACCCCCATGGCGGACAGCTCCGGACGCTTAAAATCGGAGTACGACTCCGGCGGCGGCATCCATCTGAACGTCAAGGGCTACAAGAGAATGAACCAGCTGATCCAGACCGCCCTGGCCCAGGGGGACCCCAACGGAAACCATCAGTGGGGCAGCCCCTATAACATGATCCAGCCCACCTGCACCGAAACCGGCTGGGCGGAGTACAGCTGCGGCGTCTGCGGCGCCAAAAAGGGCGTGGTCCTGCCCGCCAACGGCGGTCACAGCTGGGATGCCGGTACGCTGATCTCTGAGGCCGGCTGCCTGAGTCCGGGGCAAATCCGCTATGTCTGCAAAGCCTGCGGACAGGTCCGGCTGGAGGTGGTCCCCGCCCTGGGGCATAGCTGGGCGCTGACCATGGTCTGGTCCGAGGATCCCGAGGATCTGCATGGAGGCTCGGCCCGCTATGTCTGCCAGCGCTGCGGGCAGATCAAAGAGGCCCGGATCTGTGCCGGGGAGATCTTCACGGATATGCCTGCGGAGACCCATTGGTCTCACAAGCCCATTGACTGGGCCTGGTATTACGGCGTTACCGGCGGCACCGGCCCCAACAGCTTTTCCCCCAACGCCAAGGTCACCCGCGCTGAGGCCGTCACCTTCCTGTGGGCTGCCGCGGGAAGACCGGAACCGAGCTCCGCCGAGAACCCCTTCACAGACGTCCAGGAGGGCAGATACTACTACAAGCCCGTGCTCTGGGCGCTGGAAAACGGCGTTACCGGCGGCAAGACCGCCACAAGCTTTGCGCCGAAAGCGCAGTGTACCCGGGCGGAGATCATGACCTTTATCTGGACCGCCGCGGGCAAGCCGGCGCACAGCCTGGAGGAGAGCCCCTTCACCGACGTGCCGGAGGGCAAGTATTATTACAATCCCATTCTTTGGGCTTACGAGAACGGCGTCACCGGAGGCACGACGGAAACGACCTTCAGCCCCAAAACGGTCTGCACCCGCGCTCAGGTGGTGACCTTCCTCTATCGGGTGCAGGAATTACTCCAACCCTGACCGACGGGCTCCCGCTGCGGAGCGATTCCCGGACCCGTCCATAACCGAAAAAACCGCCGGATCCAATCGATCCGGCGGTTTTCAGGTTCTATGGAATTGCTCAGGGCGCGCATCTGACAAAGTAGTCGTAGAGGTAAGTGACCACGTAGGCGCGGGTGCATCCGGTGCCCGGCAGCAGATTCAGCCCGCTGCCCTCGTTGCCCACGAGGATTCCGCCGTAGTGCGCCCACATAACGGCCTTGTAATAGTAGTCGCCCGGGTTCACGTCTTCAAAGGGCGGGTAGCTCTGGCTTATGGTGGGACGGCCCGCGAAGACCCACAGGAAGGTGAGCATCTGGCCCACCGTCACGGTATCGGAGGGGGAGAAGGTGGTGGCGGTGGTGCCGGCCGTGATCTTGTTTTCGGCGGCCCAGAGCACGGATTTATAGTAATATGCGCTGGAGGAAACGTCCGTAAAGGGGTTGTTCGTGGATTTCGGACTGGGCTTGCCGGCGGCTGCCCAGAGGAAGGTGACGGCCTCGGCCCGGGTCACAGTGGCGTTGGGGGAGAAGGTGGTGGCGGAGGTGCCGCTGGTGATCTGAGGATCATGGGTGTAGGCCCAGATGATGGCGTCGTAGGCCCAGTGGTTCTGGTCGGGCAAATCCAAGAAAGGCACGCCGGGGTCGCTTCCGCATTCAGAACCGGTGGGAAGACCCAGCACGTTGACGATATAATTGTAAACCTTGGTCTGGTATGTCTTGTGGTTGTAGCAGGAGGAAGAGGAGCTTTGCGCCGCCTTAGCCAGAACCGCGTTGTGGAGGACCTGCAGAGAGGGGATGGGATCGGAATCGGAGAGACCGAGAATGCCGCGGACCTCAGTGATCATGTTCTTGGCGCTGCCCTCGCCGCCGTGGTGCTGGGCGGCACAGTAGTAGAGCAGTGCGGCTTCTGTGCGGACGCCGTATTTTGTAAAGCCGGTCTGCGCTTCGTTGAGGATGTAGTAGCGCAGCAGGGCGTCCTGCTGCTGACGGCCCACGCTGGAGTTCAGCAGGGTCTTGGCGGCGGAGAGCTCGGAGCTGCTGAATTTGCGGGTTTTCCAGGAACAGTTCCAGGGAGGCATCATCGATGTGGAATCGGTGATCGGCGTGGTGACGACCTCATTATACAGGGAATCTCCCAGGGTCTGGCGGGCGTAGGTGGGGTCCGCTTTGACGATCCACTTCAGCAGCTGACAGGCCGCAGAGCCGATCCAGCCGCCAATGCCCATGCCCACGCAGGTGCTGGTGTTGATCACGCTGTCATATTTATCGTTGGTTTCCATCTTGCGGATTATGGCAAGACCGTGAGCTTGAAGCTGACTGACATTGACGCTGCTCTCCAGGGTCGAGCCCGCAAAAACCGTGGGGACCAGGCCCACGCACAGGCAGAGGACCAACAGGATCGCGATGATTCGGTGCTTCATACATACCTCTCTTTCGGGGATAAAACGCGGAGTTTTCCGAGCGATAGGGAGTGGATTTGTTATCAATTCGTAACCATTTTATCATAAGCGTCTGAAATATGCAAGCAAAATTTTTTCAAAAAAGCAAAAAAACCTTGATTTTTCCTGGAAAAATGGGGAAACACCTCAGAATAACGGCTTTTTTCAAAGATTACAATTTGTTACAGACCGGAAAAAGATACAACATATAGTGCGGTTTACCATAATCAACGGCATATCTATGAAACGCAGCGGGACCCTGCCGCTCTGTAAAAAAATGTGACGAAAATCAAAAAAACTGACAAAAAAAGCGCTGCGCCGCAGCCCGCCCGAACGGACAGACAGTCGCCGGACGCCCGGGCGCGGGGATCCGCCTGCTCCCCGATCTAATTGAAAATGAGGCGCAGACCGGCCCGCAAAGCGCAAAAAAGAAGCAGGCGGAGCAGCTCCGCCCGCTTCTGTTTTCGGTTGTTCTTACTTGGTGAAAACCATGGGAAGCACGGTCTTGAAGCTTTCGGCGGCTTCCTCTTCGCCCTCGATGCCGGTGACCGCGAGCTCCTTGGCGCCCAGCTCCACCATCATGATGATGGGGTCTTGGCTCTCATCGTCGGGGGTCAGCACCAGCTTGCCATCCTCAAAGGTGTAGGTGCCGTTGACGGTGGACATATCCATGTCGCTGGGATCAAAGGTGTTGGTGAAGTCTTCGGCGTACTCCTCCAGCGTCTTGCCCTCGGCCTGCAGCATGGCGTTCAGGGTTTCCTCGCCGAGAATGGACTTGACCAGATCGGGACCAACTTCCTTGGCCCGGACCTTGAACTGGTCGACGACGTCCTTCATGCCGGCCTCGTCAACGCCCATGGAAAAGCTCTTGTCCGCCTTCAGATCCAGGACGATGGGCATGCTGAAGCCCTCGTACAGCTTCTTCAGGGCGTCGAGCATGACCTTGGCGTCTTCGCTCATCTCTTCTTCGGAGCCGGTTTGGGCGCTCAGCAGCTTCATAAAGTCGAAGTTGTAGGTCCAGGTACCCTCAATGGTGGGAGCCTCGGTTTCAGGGGCGGCGGTGGTTTCAGGGGCAGCGGTGGTTTCGGGACCCTTGGAGTCGGCGGGCTTGTCGCTGTCCTTGCAGCCAACAAACAGAGCCAGCACCAGGACCAGCACCAAAAGCAGACTGATGATCTTCTTCATGTTTCATTTTCCTTTCAAATAATAGATTGTGTCTCTGACACGGGGATTCCCGCTGCCCACATTATACAGATGGATATGAAAAAGTCAAGAAAAACTTACGAATTCAGCAGCTCCTGCTTTGAAAATTGTAATGTGTACAGCTTGTAATAGCGTCCCTTTTCCGCCAGCAGCTCCTGGTGGGTGCCCTGCTCCACGATCTCGCCGTGGGAGAGCACCAGGATGCGGTCCGCGTGCTGGACGGTGGAGAGGCGATGGGCCACGATGAGCATGGTGCCGATGGTCTTGATCCGCTCCAGGGAGTCCTGGATCAGCAGCTCGGTCTCCGTGTCGATGTTGGCGGTGGCCTCGTCCAGGATGATGACCGAGGGCTTGTGCAGGATGGTCCGGGCGAAGCTCAGAAGCTGCCGCTGGCCCGCGGAGAAGTTGTTGCCCCGCTCCCGGACGGGCTCGTCCAGGCCCTTTTCCAGCCGGTCGATGAAGTGGTCCGCGTTCACATAGCGGCAGGCGGCCATGATCTCTTCGTCGTCCACCCCCTCCAGGCCCAGGAGGATGTTGCTGCGGATGGTGCCGGAGAAGAGGAACACGTCCTGGAGCATCTGGCCGAAGTGCTTGCGAAGGGACGCGGTCTTGATCTTGCGGATGTCCATGCCGTCGATCAAAATCTCGCCCTTTTGGAACTCATAGTTCCGGCAGATCAGGGACAGGATGGTGGTCTTGCCGGAGCCGGTGGCGCCCACGAAGGCCACGGTGTCCTTGGGGTTCACGTGGAAGGAGACGCCCTTGAGGACCCACTCCCCGGGGATGTAGCTGAACCACACGTCCCGAAACTCGATCTCGCCCCGGACCCGGTCCAGCTCCACGGCGTCGGGCGCGTCCCGGAGCTTGGGCTCGATGTCCATGATGGTGAACACCTTCTCCGCCGAAGCGAAGGCGGACTGGAGCCAGTTGAACTGCTCGGCCAGGTTCTGGATGGGGGTGAAGAACTTGTTGATGTACATGTAGAAGCTGACGATGATCCCCGCGTTCAACGTCTGGCCCAGGAAGGAGGCGCCGTCCAGATACCCCTTGCCCCCCAGATAGAAGAGGCAGAGGATGGAGCTGATGTAGAGCACGTAGACCAGGGGCCGGAAGATGCCGAAGACCAGGATCTGGTCCCGCTTCGCCTTG
>JAEEGL012329193.1_pt1 | contig 11404 bp, 8 predicted proteins | sample 9134231 | NCBI WGS metagenome assembly JAEEGL01 (sample SAMN16246548, study PRJNA631951) | gut metagenome | biome: gut microbiome; feature: rumen; material: fiber-attached | host: Bos | place: Iran: Karaj | collected 2018-10
GGCTGCGCGATAAAATTAATGAATAATTATATGGTCATTATATGGCAATTATATGTTAAATAAATGAATTATTTTAGATGACAATTATATGTTAAAAGAAGAAAACGAAAGAACATCCCTGTTTCAGCGGCTGCGCGAGCGGAGCGAGCGCTTCGACAACCTGTGCGAGTGGCTGACGGACCATTGGGAGGACGTGGTGCTCTACGGCCTCGGTACCATCATCGCCGTGCTGATCATCCTTTTCATCCTCATCATTTGTAACGCCTGCACCGTCGTTTAAAAAGAATAATAAGTAAAACATATAAGAAATGAAAGCGAAAACGATCCTAATCAACAGCGCGAGGGCCGCAACAGCCTTCCTGTTCGCAATGGTGATGGCAGTGAGCTTCACTGCATGTAGTGACAAGGACGACGACCCGGGCGACAATCCCGACCCAGAGCCGACACCGACGACCGAGACTGAGACGGTGACACGTACGGTGGCCATTGTGGCACCGACGGGCGACGCCACGCTGAAGAAACGCTTGGAGCGCACCGCCGACTGGTTCCAGGAGAACTTCAAGGCCGCCCAGGGCAGCAGCGACAAAGTGTTTGAACTGAAGTTAGAGTGGTACGACGAACTCTCCGAAGACCTCACCTCGCTAAGCAAGACGCTGGCCGCCCGCACCGACCTGGTGGCAGTCATCGGACCGTTTGGAAACGATGCTGTCAACACCTTTGCGCCTGCCCTCAAGAAGAAGCAGAAGGCACTCATTGCGCCGACCTGTACCAGCGAGGATGTGCAGCGCAGCTACGCCATCAGCAGCTCGACCGACCCCAACGCCGGCAATCCGTTCTTCTGGCCGCTCACCCAGTGCGACACGTATTTCAGTGAGCAGATCATGGATCTCTATTCAGCATACGTCGCCGGCAAGGGGCAGCCCGACGAGGGCATCGCAGCCCTCTTTTCGCCCGATGACAAGCTCGGTAAGACGTTTACCGACTGGGTGCCTTACTACGCTGATAACTATAATGTCGGGCTGACCGAGATGTACAGTTATACCGATGGCGACGAACTCGTGGGCAACGTGACCGAATATCTTGACGCGATGAAGGAAGACGACGATGCCATATCGCCCAATTCTATGTTAGAAGCCACCTTCTGCGTGGTGGAGGATGCGCAGGACATCGTCGACGTGGCCCGCGCACGCCGTCAGTGGATTGTGGAGAACTATCTGCATAAGGACCACGGCGATGCCAACTGGGAGGATGCCGCTTACGATGAGGATTACGAAACCATCGAGGGATACTTCCGCTCCTGGTTCTGCTACAACGCCCTCACGCAGGAAACTATCGACAAGCTCAGCACCCGCAACAAGGCCATCGTGCAGAACTATCAGGGTTTCTCGGTCTATGCCAACCCCGAGACGGGCTTTGCCGATAGCTACAAGGAGAAATACAGCACCGACCCCATCTTTGCCGAGGTCAAGCTCTACGACGCCCTGCTGCTCACCGGCCTGGCTGCCATCCTCTACGAGGAGAAGAACACAGAGGGCACAGGGAACACAGAGGGCACAGAGAAGACGGAGAACACAGAGATAGATAACGCTCTCGTCAACGACTGCATCTGGCAGATTGGCGGTGAGTTCGATAACTACGAGAGCGACCCCATCTGGGACACCGACAAGATGAATTCCTACATCAGCAGCCTGCGCTCCAAAAAGGCCGCTCCCCACAGCTTCCACGGTGCCTCCACCTACGTCGTCTTCGACAGCGAGTCCACCAGCCAGCTGGCCCGTCCCACCTTCCTGCACTGGCAGATCAAGGACGGCGAGTTGAAGCACGTGGCCTATTTTGCACCCAACAAGACGACCATCATCAGCGAAAATGCCTCGTGGATTCAGGACTACGATGAGAACAGCGCCAACGACGACTTCGCCAAGATGGCCGAGGACAACGACCCGGGCATCGAGTACACCGCGCTCACCGCCCAGTATGCCGTCCTCGTTCACGGCAGCACCGGCTTCACCAACTACCGCCACCAGGCCGACGTGCTCAACGTCTACCAGTTGCTGCGCCGCAACGGCTTCGACGACGACCACATTATTCTTATTATAGACAAGTCGCTGGCCAACGACTCGCAGAACTCGGAGCCAGGCGTCATCCGCTTCTCCGAAGATGGCCAGGATCTCTTAGGCGGCACCGACGGCCTGCCCAAGGCTGTGGTTGACTACGACGCCGCCGACCTCAGTCCCGACGACATCAGCAACATCCTCTGTGGCATCAGCAGCGACAATCTGCCCGTCGTGCTGCCTCAGGATGCGGGCAATAACGTGCTGCTCTACTGGAGCGGTCACGGCTCGAAGGGTGAGTTCAACTGGCGCGATGCCGACGAGGGCTTCAGTACCGACCGCCTGGGCGAGACCGCCAAGAATATGACCTTCCGCAAGCTGTACATTGTGGCCGAGCCGTGCTATGGCGAGAGTGTCATCAAGGGCATCAAGGGCATCACGGGCGTACTGGGCATGTCGGGTGCCAGCGAGAGCGAGCAGTCGTGGGCCGACAACTGGAACTCGACGATGCTCGTGTGGATGTGCGACCGCTTCACCAAGAACGTGGTGAACTACATTTCCGAGAATCCTACCGACAACTACAACAAGCTCTACAACTACACCGTAGAAAATACCCTTGGTTCGCATACCAAGATTGTCAACGCCTCCTACTTCGGCAACCTCTACAAAGAGACTCCCGAGGAGTTTTTCGTAAAACGATGATTTGAGGTCTACGAATTTCACGAATTATACGAATTATAGTAAAATAGTAACGATATGAAGAAGAATCTGTTTTTAGCCATGCTGCTGGCTGTCGTAATGCCGCTGAGTTTCAGCGCCTGTAGCAGCGACGACGATGACAACAAGAGTACTAACACGGAGCAGGAGGAGGAAGAACCGGCCACCGTTACCGATGGCCTTGCCTACTTCCAGAGTGCCATCACCGCTGAGGACAGCAATCACAAGCTGCTGTACTACCACTACGGCGAGGTGCTCTACGACAACGACCCCGAACACCTCTACCTCGGTGCCGACACCTTCGACGAGGCCAAGCAGACGTTCCGTAACTGGCTCTCCAGCGACCATGCCAAGGTCACGGAGACCTCCGACGAGCTGAAGGCCGAACTGAAAGACGAGCAGGGCAACGTCCAGCTCACCGTCTATCTGAAAAAAGCTGAGGGCACGAAGGTGGCCGAGGTCACTTTCAGCGACGAGACGAAACTGCGCCACATCACCGAGATCACCTTCATGCTCAACAGCGCCTGGCCCTTCAACGCAGGCGAATCGAAATGGAAGGTGGGCGACATCCTGAAAAATGTCACCCTGGCAAGTACCTACAAGGATTTCTCTAAGTATCAGGTCGATGCCGACAAGGTGCTGAACTTCGTCTGCATCCGCGAGGCCGACAATGGCACCAGGCCCATGTTCGTGGCCGTGACCAACGAGGAGTACAAGAGCGGTTACCAATCAAGGGCCGATGAATTCCACGCCATGCGTATGTCGGGCTTCGCACCCGAGGAGTCGGCCGCCAAGACGATTGTCACGCAGATGAACGAGAACTGGGACGTCATCGAGAAAGCCCTCAATAAGGCTTGTTCCGACGCTTTCAGCGGCAGCACCGACTATTGGATATACGATAAGGGTACTGGGTGTTGGTACACCTATAAATATAAGGATGGTACCAAGACGGAATACAAGGCTGGCAACTATTTCCGTTTCCTGTTGTATTTCGACGACAAGAAGGATGCTGACATCGAGGACGGCATGACAGTCCAAGGATATGGCAAATAGAGAATAAAGTTTAAATTCACCTAATATTATTATTAAAAGATGTCTATTATGAAGACAATGAAACAATTTCTGCTTGTCGGGACGATAGCTTTGGGAGCAATGACGCTGACAACAGCTTGTAGCGACAAGAACGATGACGAAAGCAGCTCATCATGGGATGCCGGCAAGATAGCCGGCAGCGTGGTCGGCACTTGGTGGGGTACCCACTCCAGCGACGCCACGGTGACCATCGAGGGCAAGACGCTGTACGGCGACAGGGACGCACATGCCTACGTGTTCAACAAGAACGGTACGGGTACCGTCTACAAGTACCTTGTAAACGTGGCGGGTGAGCCCATTGGCATCTACGGCGGCTCGATGGATGCTCAGAACGGCGCGTTCACCTACACGACGAACGCCGACAGCACCATCACCATCACCCGCACGGGCGACGGCGACAGCGACAACCCCAAGACGTGGATTGCCGCGCTGACCAAGGACGGTCTGAAGGTACTCTTCGGTTCGCAGCAGTTCAGCATGAACACGGCCACGGACTATCAGGAGGAGCATGTCACCGAATGGGAGAAGAAGTTGCGTACAGGCTCGAACGAGGAGATCGTGAATGAGAGTTTCCTGACCAACTGGATGGAGGTGGAGCAGGTGGAGTTGACTGGCATCGGCATCCGCGACACTCCCTGGGGTGCCACTACCGGCCAGTCGCCCGACATTCCCTACGCCCAGCGTTTCTACAACTGGCCAGAGGAGGGCTGGGAGATGGCTTTCTGCAAGTTCAACGATGAGGATTCTCCCGACGTCCACTACTTTGGACTCTACAATCAATTTACGGGGCAGTTGCGCGTGTTCTTCTATGTGAAGGATGCCGCCAACTATGGCAACCAACTCATCTTCAACATCATTTCCGAGGACAACGAAAGCCTGAAGTATCCTCTTTACAATGGCATGGAGTATGGTGTTCCCGCCAACCACACCTACGCCAAGAAGAATCTGAATATCAATTGCAATGTATCGAGCGCCACGGGTACGTACTTAGCCTGGCAGTGGTACACCACGCCCTTCAGGAAGACCTCCGAGAATAATGGCGTGCAGACGGGCTGGCATTGTGTGGACTTCGACATGTCGGGCTATGTGGCTGACGGCAAGGACTGGCTGACGTCTTATAGCAAGCAGCCGCTGTTCACCATCTACCCCATTTCCAAGACCAGTTCGAGCATCAGCCTGACGGGTTCCATCACGGGTTCAATGTCTGGCACCTCCGAGGAGTACGAAAGCGTCACGCAGTCATCGCAGGACGCGTCGTTAAGTGCTCTCTCGAATGCCTTCAGCACCGCCTCAAAAACACTCTCCTCTGCCGGCATGATGTTAATGGCGGCTGCGATGGGTAGCGGAAAACCCGAAGGGGATCAAGGGGTGCCGAATGTAGGCGAGATTTTTGATACCGAGAGCATCATCATATCGGCGAGAAATCAGAGGTTCACCTGCAGGGCTGGAGCGGTGACGAGGGCAAATCCCATTGCCGGTGTTGCCGTCGCTGGTGTTGCAGCCTCCGTTGGCTCGACCATCACTGACATAGTGGCCAAGTCTTCCGAGACCACCACGACGAAGACCGATACTGTCACTGGCAAGATTGACTTGAACGTGGACTGTGGCGTCAGTCTGTCGGGAACGCTGAATGGGTACAGTTCTGTCGATGATGCTGCCATCCAGTTGAATACCAACCTCATCAAGAAGGCCAATGCCGACACCCACTTCGGGCAGGGTTGTTTCACATTGGCCGACGACCCGGTAATCTACATCGATAAGGAGGACTTGATGGCCAACACCGACCACTACAAGATTCGTGCCAGCAGCAGCGGTGTCACGCTCTCTGACTTTGCCGATACCGACACGCGCATTGTCTGGATGCTCGACCCGAACAGCATCAAGATCAACCTGAACGAAAACCTCTACCACAACATTGATAGCATGAACGTGAACTTGACCGTTTGCGTACAGGCCAGCCGCTCGAAGGGCCATACCGACGATTACCGCAAGAACCTGCTGAAACTGGACTCGCGCCCCACGTTCAAGTTGACGGAGAAGACCCAGGGCACGGTTGAACTGAACGCCAGTTCGACGCCGAGACTACACGAACTGCCTGCTGACACCCTGCAGAACTATGATTACGAAGTATCCCAGTCTGAAGCCGTGCTTTACGACCAGACCAGCAAGAACGACATTCGCTTCTACGGCAAGAAGTACTCCTTCGGCGGCGTGGACTACATGATAGAGCCTCAGGTATATGTGCCTTACGACGGCTCTACCATCAAGGATGCCGAGGCTCCCGACTTCTACGTGGCCCTCGACATCTGGTTCAAGTGCGATGAGGGCAAAGTGAACTTCGTCAAGCAATTCATTCCCAGGATAGAATTGGTGACGCGCGAGGAAATGAAGACCAAGCACGATGAACTTATAAAATATATGCAGAAGAGTTATAAAAAAGAGACCATTGGCACTGTGAACAACATCAGCACCGTGGAGTACAAGGACAAGTATGGCTACAGGAACTTCCTGAAGACTCATAAGATGCTTACTGAGGTATTGTATTGATGAGATAATATAATCTAAAATAATGTATAATATGAAGACAATGAAACAATTTCTGCTGGCCGGGGCGATAGCCCTGACGGCAGCGACGCTGACTACAGCGTGCAGCGACAAGAACGATGATGAGGGCGGCGGAACGTCGTGGGACGCCGGCAAGATTGCAGGCAGCGTGGCTGGCACGTGGTGGGGCACCCACTCCAGCGACGCTACGGTGACCATCGAGGGCACGACGCTCTACGGCGAGAAGGACGCTCATGCCTATGTATTCAAGAGCGACGGTACGGGTACCGTCTATAAGTACCTGGTGAACGTGGCTGGCGAGCCCATAGCCATCTACGGTGGCTCGATGGATGCCCAGAACGGTGCATTCACTTACACGACGAACGCCGACAGTACCATCACCATCACCCGCACGGGCAACGGTGACAGCGACAACCCCAAAACTTGGAAGGCCGCGCTGACCAAGGACGGCCTGAAGGTGCTCTTCGGCTCACAGCAGTTCGGCATGAACACGGCCACGGACTACCAGGAGGAGAACATCACCGAATGGGAGAAGAAGTTGCGTACAGGCTCGAACGAGGAGATTGTGAATGAAAGTTTCCTGACCAACTGGATGGAGGTGGAGCAGATAGAACTGGCCGACATAGGCAAACGTGACCTCCCCTGGGGCACCAACGGCCAGGCTCCCGACATTCCCTACGGCCAGCGCTTCTACAACTACTCGAAGGAGGGCTGGGAGATGGCTTTCTGCAAACTCAACGACGACACGGCCCCGGATGTCCACTACTTCGGACTCTACAATAAGTTGACAGGCGTGCTGCGCGTTTTCTTCTATGTGAAGAAAGCCTCCGACTATGGCAATCAGTTGCTCTTCAACCTCATTTCCGAGAGCAACGATGAACTGAAGTATCCCCTTTACAATGCCATGGAGTTCGGTGTTCCCGCTAATCACACCATCGGTGGCAAGAACCTGAGTTCCACTGCCTACGTGACGAGTGCCACGGGTACGAGCAAAGCCTGGCAGTGGTATCTGACACCTTACAGGAACACCTCTGATAACAATGGTGTGCAGACGGGCTGGCACTGTGTGGACTTCGACATGTCGGGCTATGTGCCGGGCGGCAAGGACTGGCTGTCTGCTTACAACACGAAGACGCCGCTGTTTAGCATCTACCCCATCTCGAAGAATACGCAGACCATCGACCTGACGGGTTCCATCACGGGTTCCATCTCCGGTACGACCGAGGAGACCAAGGCTGTCCAGACGTCCTCACAGAGCGCGACGGCGAGCGGCATTTCGCAAATCTTCAGCAGCATCTCAAGTACCTGTCAGCAAGCCGGCATGGCTGGCATGATGATGTCTGGCGGTGGCGGTGGCGGTAATACCCGCCAGTATGAAGGCCCAGCCCAGGCTCCTGTCTTTCATGCCCCGACGAGGGTTGCCGTGACGGCTGTGCTGGCCGTCGTCGGTATCGTTGCCTCCGTTGCCTCAGCCATCAGTGCTGCGGTGGCCGAAGCATCAACCACCACCGAGGAGGTGTACGACACGACCACCGGCAAGGTCGACTTGAACGTGGACTGCAACGTCAACCTGTCGGGTACGATGAGCGGATACCAGTCAGTCACAGATGCGGGCGTAGAACTGAGCAACAATCTGATTTCGAAGGCGAATGCCGACACCCACTTCGGTCAAGGCAACTATAGTCTGGCTGACGACCCCGTCATCTACATCGACAAGGAAGACCTGATGGCCAACACCGACCACTACAAGATTCGTGCCAGCAGCAGTGGTGCCACGCTCTCCGACTTTGCCGACACCGACACGCGCATTGTCTGGATGCTCGACCCGAACAGCATCAAGATCAATCTGAACAACGACCTCTACCACAACATCAAGGACATGGAGATTGACCTGGCCGTGGCCGTGCAGGCCAGCCGCTCGAAGGGGCACACCGACGACTACCGCCAGAACCTGCTGAAACTCGACGCACGTCCCACGTTCAAACTGACGGAGAAGACGCAGGGAACGGTGGAACTGAACGGCAGTTCGACGCCAAGGCTTGTCAACCTGACGGCCGACACGCTGCAGAACTATGACAAGTCGATTTCCGAGGCTGAAGCCGTGCTTTACGACCAGACCAGCGGCAACGACATCCGCTTCTACGGCAAAAAATACTCCTTCGGCGGCGTGACCTATATGATGGATCCGCAGGTCTATGTGCCCTACGACGGCTCTACCATCAAGGACGCCGAGGCTCCCGACTTCTACGTGGCCGTATCCATCTACTTCAAGTGCGACGAGGGCGAGATCTACTTCGTCAAGCAGTTCATTCCTAAGGTGGAACTGGTGACGCGCGACGAGATGAAGACCAAGTACTCGGACCTGAAGACGTATATCCAGAAGAGCAAGGACGGCGAGGCCGTCGGGACCGTGGCCAACAAGAGCAGCGTGTCGTACACCGCCCCGGACGGCTACAAAAACTTCAACAAGACGGCAGAAATGCTGAAGCGCGTCTTGGGAGAGTGATTCTGAGAAGAAAGAGTATAGTTAATTAATATAATAAATCACATTTTAAACAATTAAAAGTATTATGAAAAAGATTAATTTCTTCCGCACGGGCTTCATGGCCCTGACACTGGCCGTCGCCATGCCCATGAGTTTCACCGCTTGCAGCAGCGACGACGATGACAACAAAGACAACACCGAGACCACCCTCGATGAGGATGGCAATCCTGCCACAGCGGAGCAACTGGCTGAGGATGAACAGGAAAAGAAGATCACCTCTGCCACCGACGGTCTGGCCTACTTCCAGGATGCCATCACGGCTGAGAACAGCAACAAGCAGCTGCTGTACTACCGCTGGGGTACGGTGCTCTACCCGAGCGATGCCGGCCACCTCTACATCGGAGTCGACGACTTTGCTGAGGCCAAGAAAATCTTCAAACTTTGGATAAGTACTGAGGAGAACACAGCCACCATCACCGAGAACTCGGACGACTCGCTCGACGCCACCCTGAAGAAGGAGGACGGCACCAAGCAACTCATCGTCTATCTGAAGAAGGGTACGGGCAACAACGTGGCCGAGGTCACCGTCAGCGACGAATCAAAGATTCGCCACTTCGACAAGATCACCTTCATGCTCAACAGCGCATGGCCCGTGAATGCCGAGTCCAAGAAGTGGCACCTCGGCGACAAGTGTACCGTCACCCTGAATAGCGACAACAACGTCGAAAAGAAGCTGAACGACAAGGACAAGAAGATGACGTTCGTCTGCATCCGTACCGAGAAGAACGGCACCAAGCCCATGTTCGTCTCCTGCACCAAGCACACGAACTATAAGTGCGGCTACTCCGGCACTTATCCCACCTTCTCCAGAATCCGCTTCTCAGGTTGGACTCCCTGGAAATCTACCGCAAAGACCATCACCAGCCTGATCAACGAGGACTGGGATCTGCTCTGCGATGCCATCAACTCGGCCCACGGCTCGTTCAACGCCTCCATGGAATACTGGATTGACTACAAGCCTGGCACCTCCAGCATCTATTGGTACACCTGGACGTATGAGAAAGGTGGCGAGGGAACGAAGCACAATTATCAGGTCGGCCACGGAGCCCCCTTCCTGCTCTACTTCGACTGTAAGAGCGACAGCGAAATCTATGACGGCATGACCATCAAGGTTTCTCGCACCGAGCCCAGCGGCGAAGACGACCAATAATCAACGAATTACAGAAGAGCTCACGGGGAGACCCGGCGGCATGGGAGGTCGTCCTATGGGTGGCCCCGGCGGCCGCAGATAGCAGCAATACGATGCGCTCTTTGACATACTGAGACAAACGGATAAAATCTCCTAATTCCCATAATTTAATATGGGTGAGACGGAGGTGGATGAAGATTTCGGGCAAAAGATTTGGAATTCTCAGAAATAGTTCCTATCTTTGCAGCCGTAACGTATAAACAACGACGATTATGGAAGCAAGAGTAGGAGACAATGTACTGATTTCGCCTGAGGTGACGCACAAGAGCGACTGGACATCAGGCACTGTGATTGATGTGGAGGCAAATCCCTTCGTAGGCACGGTCATCTCGGCCAAGACTGCCGACGGAGAGATCTACTTCGAAAAGGAATACCTCTTCAAGCCCGCCGTTTAGCCTATGTACGCACTGAGTTTCGACATGACCATTGCCGACTTGGAGGAGCACTACGGCAATCCCTACCACGGCGCGTACTACGAAATCAAACGTACGCTGGTCAAGCACGGGTTCTACTGGGTGCAAGGCAGCACCTACATGACCAACGCTGACAATCTGCTGAACCTCTTCAACGCCGTCAACGCCTTGAAGGAGATTGACTGGTTTCGCAAGTCTGTCCGCGACATCCGCGGCTACCGCGTAGAGGAATGGTCGGACTTCACCGAAGCCGTAAAGAAAGGCTAAGACCTTCTTCCTCCCCCGAAAAATTATCCGCCGAGACATCACAAGATGCCCCGGCGGTTCTGTCTATCCACTCCCCTCTCCAGTCGGAGAGGGGTTGGGGGTGAGGCTTTTATCCGTTTGGTCTCAAGTATCGTCGGAGTACGACAGGATAAAAGTAAAATGAAACCATGCGGGCAGGGTTCTTGCAGGGATGCAAGCGGCAAAGCCGAGCGCGACTCCCTCGCCCGCAACAAACAGATGAAACTATGACTATATTGGAACTTTTAGAAAAACATTGTCCGATTGCAAAAACTATCAGTGAAGAAACGCTGTTTACACTGATGGAAGACAATGCAGAGACGGAATACGGCAAGAAATACGGATTCTCTACCATCCGTTCTGTATCGGATTATAAGCGCCAGGTGCCTTTTTCCGATTATGATGACTATGCGGAATATGTATCACGCATGACAAAGGGAGAGAAGAATATTCTGACTGCATATCCTATAGATATGTATGCCCTTACGACAGGCAGTTCTGGCACACGTAAAAGGATACCCGTTTCTGACAGGGCGCTTTCTATCAA
>JAEEGL012755114.1_pt1 | contig 11404 bp, 6 predicted proteins | sample 9134231 | NCBI WGS metagenome assembly JAEEGL01 (sample SAMN16246548, study PRJNA631951) | gut metagenome | biome: gut microbiome; feature: rumen; material: fiber-attached | host: Bos | place: Iran: Karaj | collected 2018-10
CGAAGGCGAAGGAAGTGCTCGTGAACCTCGCACCCGATGAGCCGGGGGAGGCGAAGCTCTACGATGCCGCCGGAAAGCTGGTCGACGAGATGCCGTACCAGACCGCCGGCAAGACGCTGAAGGGGACGCGCAAGCCGTCGACGTCCGACGAAACGTGGCTGCTCGTGTTTCCTAGGCTTCAGGAGGATTTCCGCTTCCAGGTGGGCGGCGATGCGGTCCCGCTCCTCTCCACCGAACGCGAGGGCGTGATTCGCGGCAACTCCGTCACCCATTAGCCACCGGTGTACAAATGTCGAGGATTTCCATGCGTTTCCATATAATTGCCATGATCGTCCTGTCGTCTTATGCGTTTGCGGCAAGCGGCAGTACGGGGACTGCTGTCGTGCGCGTGTCGGATTTCGGTTTCGATGCGGCCGACTCCACGCGTTTCATCAAGGCCGCGTTCGATTCCGGCGCGAAGAAGGTCGTGTTCGACAAGCGTCAGGAGGGTCCATGGTATGCAATCCCGGTCAAGGTACGTTCGCGCGAGGGCGTAGAGGTGATGTTTGAGGATGGTGCGGAACTTTGCGCCAAACGCGGTTCGTTTCTCGGCATAGCCGACGCGCTGTTGACCTTCGAGTGCTGCACCAATGTGGTCTTGCGCGGAAACGGGCGCATACGCATGTGGAAAGCCGACTACGTCAAGCCCCCGTACAAGAAGGCCGAATGGCGCCATGCCGTTTCGTTCCTGTCGTGCCGGGGCGTACTCGTGGAGGACCTTGAGATCGTCGAATCCGGCGGTGACGGCATATACGTGTCGTACGTCGATGCGGGTCGCATAAAGGCGGCTAAATGGTATTGCGAGGACGTTGTGCTTAGAAACGTGAAATGCCTTCGCAACCACAGGCAGGGTGTAAGCGTGATCGGCGTAAAGGGATTCCTTGCGGAAGGCTGCGTCTTTTCGGACACTTCCGGCACGTCGCCGCAGGCAGGCATAGACTTCGAGCCCAACAAGGCGGAAAACGCGATTTCGGACTGCGTGCTGCGCAACTGTACGATGGAGCGCAACGAAGGCTACGGAATCGACATACTTCTCAGCCGCCACGACGAGACGACGCCACCCGTGGAGATCGTGTGCGAGAACTGCATCTCACGCGACAACGAGCGCGCGTGGAAGGCGAACGAATACGCCGGGCGCGGCCAGCTGCGCGGCGGATCGGGGCGATTCGTCGTCCGCAACTGCACGTTCCGCGAAAAGGGTGGCAAGGACAAGCTGGTGTCCAAGGAGATAGTCTATGGTCGCCCGGTTGTGGCCGGCGACGGGAAACGTCTTTCCGCAATGCGCGCGGAGGACTGGGACGTGTCCCGCGTGAAGGTCATGGATCGTCGTCCCGGAGAACGCGTGAAGCTCTCGCCCACGCGACTGAGGCTGGATGCGACTTTCCTGTTCCACGCCTCTGCGCCCGGCCCCGTATCCTTCAAGGCACGGCAGGGATTCTTCCGGCGCGACATGACAGCGCTCACCAATCTCATCTCCATCGCGTCGTGGGATGGCTCTTTCAAGACCACCGCGCCCGCACCGGCGCCGGCAGGAAGCGAATTTACCGTCGATGTGCCCGCCGCCGGATTCTACAAGATGACCTGGAAGGCGGGATGGACCGCATACTTCACGTTGCTCGAGTCCTCCGTGCCTGTCGCAATCGACGCGCTTGTACGCAAGACGGGCAGGCCGCCCATGTTCCATTCGCCGGGATGTACGGTGTATTTTCCGGTGTCGGAAGGAAGCGGACCTTTTGCGGCGGTTGCCGTGGGCGGCAATCCAGGCGAAGGTCATCGCGTGACGCTGAAGGATCCTTCCGGCAAGACGGTGTTCGACCGCGACAACGCCGAACTGGATGACTTCTGGATCTCGCCGGCGAGACCTGAACCGGGGCTTTGGAGCTTCTCGTCATCCGAACCTTCCGCCAAGACGTACGACGACTACGGCTTTGACCTTGCCGGAATTCCGCCTTTGTTCTTTCTTTCCGCCGAAAAGTACTGGACATACGAAACCAAGGAGCGACAATGAAGAATACCATCTTTGCCATAGCAGCCGTAGCCGCTGCGATGCAGACGTTCGCAGGTGGAACGCTTACGGTCACGGTGGCCGACGGTACCACCGTTTCGCTGACATCGGCCGAGATCGCCGACATTGCGACGGCGGACGAATTCCGCAAGGAGGGTCTAGGCACGCTCCAGATATCCACAGAACTTAATGCCTTTACGAAGACCGTCACTGTCGCCGAGGGCATGCTCAAGGTGGACAATCCCGGTGCCGACGCGCTTGGCCCGTACGATGATCAGGATGCATCGAGCAAGATAGTCATACTCTCCGGCGCGACAAGCAAGGCCCGCATAATCTTCACCGGTGACGCGACTGTCGAGAAGCCCGTGGAGATTTCTCCGCGATCCGGCAATCCTTTGCAAAGCGAATGGTCCGGTTCTGAAGCCAGGCATATCGGCTCGGAAACGTCCGGGACGATTACCTTCAAGCGTGATATATCGATCACTTCTTTCGGCACGCCGATGTTCAAGGGCGATGGAGGCGGATCTACGTACATCAAGGGCGCGATACGCCGTTACAATGCAAGCAATGCAGGAGTGAACATGTCCGGTCTCCAAAAGTATTACTTCCAGGGAGATGTGGACATGGCCCAGATAGGACACGCCGGCAACAATGCGGAGATTCATCTTGACTATCCGGCGATGAATCTCGACTCTTACAGCCAGGCGAGCACGGGAACCATGTATTTTGACCGCGACTACGTGTTTGCTTCGTCAAATACCACGTTCCAGGGCAGAGCGGCTTGGGGGCACGTGTATCTGAACGGAACCAGGCAGGCGTTCGGTTCCATAATTAAGATGGAGCTTTCTCAGGTGAATGCCACGTTGCTCTGCAACAATACGGCCATGCCCGCCACGTTCGAGTTCCGCCAGACGGTCGGATACACGAATTCGGCAGGTGGCATAACCGGCAACATGGATATCTCCAAGAGCGGAGAAGCGACTTACTGCCAGAACTGTCCGGCCGGTGCCAAGACGCGTCTGGAGATAACGGAAGGCACGTTCGAGTTCGGCTCCGCCTGCACGTGGCTGGGATGCACGAATATCTCAGTGCGCGGAACTGGCCGGCTTCAATTGGATGCTTCCGGAATCCTGGGGTCCGAACTTGTGCTGAACATAACCGACACCAACGACACGAGAATCGCCATCGCCGACGGAGTGCGGCAGCAGGTAAAGGCGTTTTGGGTGGATGGCGTGAAACAGACGGTCGGCACGTATGGCGGCAGGAACAGCCAGGCCGAGCACGTCCTCGACTGTTTCGACGACGGATGCACGGGCATGATCTTCGTGCCGGCGGATGACGTCATCTCATGGAACGGCGGCAACGGCGACTGGTCGGATCCGGCAAATTGGACGTCTGCCGGAGGAAACGCCGTTCCGCAAGCCGGCGATGCGGTTGAGATTTCGTCGGGTTCCGTCATTCTGGGGGCCGAGACGCCCGAACTTCTCTACGTGAACGTCAAGGCCGGCGGCACGCTGGTGTTCTCCAACTGGACGACCCGCCTGAGGTCGCGATATGTCACCATCGACAACGGAGGTGTAATCACATGCGCAGGAGCATTCACCAACGAAACGGACAAGTCCCGCGTATGGATCGCCTGCCGTGACCTTTCCGTCATTTCAGGAGGGGCGATCGATGTTTCCGAAAAAGGATGGAGCGGCGGACTTGTATCCGTAACGAACTATTCCGCAGGAAACGCCTGGCAGGGGTGTTTCGGATGGGGACCGGGCGGCGGCCGCATTCGGACCGGCGCATCGCATGGTGGACGCGGCGCGTTAAACTATATGCGCGGCGCCTTCGCGGAAGTCGAACCTTACGACAACTGGACGGAACCGTCCGAACCAGGCTCCGGCGGATTCATGAAGGTAGCCTGGCTTGCAAACCAGTATACGGATGACGATGCCGCGCATGGCGGCGGCGCAGTGCGGATCGACGCCACCGGCATGGTGCGGGTCGATGGCGAAATCAAGGCCAACGGGCGTGGCACCCGCTACTCCCGCGGATTGTCGGTGACATATTACATGCAGACCGCCGGTTCCGGCGGCAGCGTCAGTATCTCGTGTGCGTCCCTTTCGGGATCGGGGGCGATCAGCGCCAACGGCGGCAACGGAGATCTTGCCCGTCATCCTTACATAGACTACGGCTGCGACTACTGGAACGGATATGCCGGGGGCGGCGGTTGCATTGCGGTGAGATACGATCCGGCAATGCAGGCGGCGGCGGACTTGTCCGGAATGAAGATATCGGCGAAATACGGGATGTATCCGAGAGACACGACGCTGAATCTCACCACTGCCACCATAGACAAGACCCGCAGTCAGGCGGACCTTGGTACGCTTTATTTCACGGATGCCACCATAGTCAAATCTCTCTACGGCAAGGGATTGTGCGGGCGCGTGCTGGAGTATCCTGAGCAGACGCTGGAGTTCGCCGGCAACCTTGACTATGCATGGGGCGACTGCCGGATAGAACGCGAAGGCTTCAAGTTGAAGGTAGGCGGCAACCTGAATGTCAGCGGCGAGAATTCGCGCCTTGAGATAGGCGCAGTCACTTCACGCTTCGATACCGTGACTTGGCGCGTGTATGCCGGTTCAGTACAGAATACCCTTGAAGTCGACGGTAATATCGTCATAAACGGCAAGGCGGCTCTCGACATTCGCGCTTCGGAAACGGCAAGCGCCGCCGCAAGGGGCGCGGTCGTAAAGGTTGGCGGCGACATGACGATCGGAGCCAACGGATACGTATACGCATGGAGCGATCCGATAAATCTCGGCGCCCCGCATTTTGCGGTGGATGGCGATTTTACGCTTGAACAGGGCGGCGTCCTGTCGGCAAACTGGCGAGGAGCCAGCGGGAGCGGCATAACAAACGTACCGTATAGCGGAACTGGCGGGATGTACTACAGGCGAGGAGTAGGGCCGGGGGGCGGATCCAATGCCGCGGCCGGTTCGCATGGCGGTGTTGGAGGCTGCAGCGGCGGCACCGACTTGAGCGCCTTTGCGAAAATCTATACGCTTGGTGCGACATACGACGATCCATATATCCCGTGCATGCCTGGTTCCGGCGGTGGATACTCCGGTTACGGGAGTTCCGGTTGCGGCGGCGGGGTGGTCCATCTTTCAGCCGGCGGAGACATGGTCGTGAACGGTTCCATCGAGGCAAACGGATACGTGCCGCTTTATTCCGACACCAACTATATTGATTGCCAGGGCGGCGGTTCCGGCGGTACGATATTCCTTTCGGGCAGGACGTTCTCCGGCACTGGCACGCTTTCGGCCAAGGGTGGCGATTCGCAGATCGCATCGGCAACCGGCGAGCGCTATTCCGGCACAGGCGGCGGCGGACGCATCGCAGTGTGGACAGGCGGCGAACTTTGGGATTCCACGATGAACGTCCGGCGCATATCGGCCTCTGCCACGCCAACACTTGAAGGCATGTCCTTCAGCGGCACGGCCACGGCCGCAGGAGGAAAGGTGCGCATTTGGCATGGCGGTGCGGTCTTTAATGACGCGGAGTCAAAAGCCCTTGGAGGCGACGGTACGGTGTGGTTCTGCCGGCTCAAGCCGATAAAGGGGATTTCCCTGAACTTTAGGTAGTCAACCATGATCGGAACGTTTATGGCCGTTGCGGCGGCTGTCGGACTTGGTCTGGCGGACGAGGGTTATAGGCACGTGTTTCTGCGAGGCGAGGAAAACGCCGTGACGCGTCCCGCCGTGCGCAACTTCGCGAAGGTTGCCGCCTCCAATGTCGAGGTGCGCGTGACGCAGTTGGCGGCCGATGGCAAGACCGCTGTCTTTGAGCGCACCGTCCAAATAGGCGATATGGAGCCTGGTGTCGCACGGCAATTCGCGATGCCCGTGGAAACGCGTTTCAGGCCGGGACCGTTCAAGACAAGGCTTTCGTTCCATTCCGCCAACGGCGTTTCGGGCGAGGCGGTTGCGGAGCTGACCATAGCGCCCGCTCTTCGCAAGGACGCGATGCCTGCCGTTATCTGGGGCAGCCGTGGCTCTCCCGATTCCGAACCGGCGGAACTTGGCTTCACGCACGGGCTGCTGCATGGAATCGGCTGGATGAAGCTGCCTACGCCCAATTCAAGCAAAGTCGACTATTTCAAGCGTCTCGACGATGCGCTCGCGTGTGGATTCAAGAAATTGAACCAGCTCGTCGTCACGTATCCGTCCGGCGCCGCCGAGCGCAACGAGAAAAGTCCGCTGAACGACAGGTTCATGCGTCGTTCCCGAAAGGGCGAGTTCAAGGTGCGACCGTGGGGCGGACGCACTCCGGAGATCGGACAGCCCGAGCTGATAGAACACGCCAAGAAGCTGGCTACCGCATCGGCTGAGGATTTCGGCGACCATCCTGCCTTTGGCGGCGTACTGCCCGTTTCCGAACGGCGTGACACCACGTTCCCGTCGTTCAACACCGAACATTTGCGCTACAAGGCGGAGACGGGATTTGACGTGCCAGACGAGGTTCTCTACAAGGTATGGAGCTGGGGCGCGTGCAAGAAACGATTTCCTGATGGGATCGTGGACGAAGACGACCCGGTGATCCGTTTCTACAAATGGTTCTGGAACCACGGCGACGGATGGCCGGGTTATGCCACGGCGATAGCCGATACTTATCGCGAGACGATGAAGAAATACAACCGTCCCGACTTTTTCAGCTTTTGGGATCCGGCGGTGCGTACGCCATACGTGTGGGGTTCTGGCGGCAACGTAGACTACTTGAACCAGTGGGTCTACGCAATCCCCGAGCCGATGAACATCGCAGGCCCTACGGAAGAGATGTTCGCGATGGTGAAAGGGCGACCTGGCCAGCAAGTGATGATGATGACGCAGCTTATATGTTACCGCAAGGAGATCGCCCCGACGAACTTTGTTCCGCGCAACGCGCCCGAATGGCTTTCACGCGTGCCAAAGGCAAACTTTCCCACGATTCCGCCCGACGTGCTGACGGAAGCGGTGTGGACGATGCTGTCCAAGCCCGTAAAGGGCGTGATGTTCCACGGCTGGGGCACGATATCCCCCACTCTTGTAGACGGCTATCGGTCCTATACGTGCCCCGGCACGCGTGTGCGAATCGGCGAATTGATGAAAGGACCTGTGCGCGAACTCGGGCCCATGCTGCTGAAGCTTGGTCGCGAACCAAGCGAGGTAGTCGTGCACGACAGCGGCATAACGAGCATTGTGGACGGTCCTGCGCAATGGGGCTGGCGCAACGTCAATGCGTTGCGCGTGATGAACGCGCGGTTGGATCCGCGAATAGTTTTCGACGAGGAGATTGTGCGCGATGGCCTCGGCAATGCAAAGGTGCTGTATCTCTGGGGAGCATGGTTCATGACGAAACCCGTGCTTGACAAGATTCGCGATTTCCAGTCAAGGGGCGGCATCGTCGTAGGCGAGGAGGACACTCTGAAAGCCATTACGCCGGACATAAAATTGCCTCTTGCGAAGTTTTCCGCGCCGAAGATGGACACAACCGAATGGAACGACGCAGGCGGCAATGCGACAAGCCAGAAAGCGACCATGGCCGCGCGCAATTCGCGACTGGAAATAGCGGAACGCCTTCGCATGGAACTGGCTGCAAAGGGATACGAATCGAAGACGGGGTCGTCCAGCCCGGAGATCGTGACATTCAACCGCCAATGGGAAGGCGTGCCGTACCTTTTTGCGATCAATGACAGACGCGAGTTCGGCAGCTACGTCGGCCAGTGGGGCCTTGCGATGGAGAAGGGGCTGCCGAACGCCGGTACGATCCATCTCCGCGACCCTGAAGGGAAGGTCGCGGCCGTATACGAACTTTCCAGGGGTGGCGAAGCGCAGGGCGTGCGCAGGGAAGGGGATCGCCTCGTAGTGCCCGTAGCCTACACCTCGAACGATGCGCGGTTCTTCGCGTTTCTGCCGGAGAAGATAAAGTCGGTGTCTCTGGATGCCGCCGTGTCCGCAGGTCCGGGCGGAACGGTCGACGCGGTTTTTTCGGTGCTTGGCGAATCCGGCAAGCCCGTGCATGCCCTGCTGCCTGTGGAGATACGTGTCTATGACAATGAAATGCGTGAGATCGACGGTGCGGGCTGGACCGCCGCGGAAGACGGCGTCGCCCGCATTTCATTGCCGTTGAACCTTGACGATCCGCCTGGATCCTACACCGTCATTGCACGCGACAGGGCATCCGGTTTCGAAGCGTCTTGCACCGTCCCCGCGCCGAAAACAAAGTGAAGCCTTGGAGCCTTGGATGCTCCCCAATTTTCCGGACATGACAATCGCCCTGCGCCTCCCCCTAACGTGCGCGTGATTCCGCCCCAACGGTTCGCTCCGAGCGGAAAGGGCCGTCACTTCGTCCCTTGCCGCCGCGCCAACCCAGAAAGTGGGGAACCTCCAACGATTTCCATGGACTTGGCAACGGCGCGCAGAAATGGTAAAATAGGCGTGCGAAGAATGAAGAGAATCCTTTCAGATTGTCTATATGCGGTAAAGCGGATGATCGCGCGCCTTCGGGCCCGGCGGTTTGACCATATAGTCATGACCGGCTACAACTGCGAACTGGCGTTTCGCTTCCTGCGCAGCCGTGGATTCCTTGACGCCACGCTCTTCTGCTGGGCCGGCACGACCGTCCTTGAGGATTTCTTCTTGATCTGTTCGCGCATAGATGAACTCATGACGGGGGAATTGCTGCATCCGACAAAGGAGATGCCGCTCTTCCGTTGCAAGAATACCGGGCTCTGGGCCCACGGGCGGTCGCACGCCAGCACCTGGGCAACCCCTCAGACGCCGGAGTTCGTCAACGCCGAGGCGGAAGAGGTGCGTTCGCGCATAATCCATCTCAAGGAAAAGACGCTTGGGTACCTTCGCGACGACAAATCGGTGCTGGTAATCCACAAGATCCGGTCGAAGTATTGCACCCCTGATGGCGCCGATAGTACGGCCAATGCGGTACGCGACGCAATGGAAAAGCTTGGCGCGCGCAACATGACACTGCTTATCGTGTGCGAAGATGCGGTGCGCGGCAACTTCCCCGCACGCCACCCCGGCTATGAACTGCGGTCTGTCGCAAAGTTCAATCCCGACGACGACGCGCTCAACGCGCACCTTGGCGACAAGCGCGGCTGGGATGTGATATTCGACGAGTTCCGGCCGAAGAAGACGCTGAAACGCAAACAGAGCGGTTTCAAGTTCGAGGAGTGACATGACCGGCATGTATGATCTTATATTCGGCATCGGCGAGGCTTGCAGCTGCACGCAGAGCCTTCGCGCCGCCGGTCTGCAGTTCGCCTCATTTCCATGGGATTGGATAGCCTTCCCCTCCATGCCGGAACGTGCCAGGATCATGTGCGAGGGTTACAAGGGCTGGATGGAGATGGAAGACCTTGAATATATCGGCCCGATAGGCGGCAGAAAGGCCCAGTATCGGAACAGGAAGAACGGCATCCTCTCCAACCACGAGTTCTTCGTCGACGTTCCGTTCAGCGAGTCCTTCCCCGGCGTCAAGGAGCGGTACGACAGGCGCATCGAGCGCCTGGATCGCCTCATACGCACCGCCCGGCGTCCTGTCCTCGTCCTTCGCCTCGATACTCCCGCCAAGGCCGGAGAGCCTACGTCGCTTGAAGATTGCAGGGAATGCAGGCGCATACTGTCGGAAGGATATCCCGGGATCCGGTTCGAGGTGTGCCTCATTTCGCTCGACAGGGGGCGCTCCTTCGCCGACCGTGTCGAAGAGGAGCCGGACGACGGTTTCCTGCATGTGGCCTTCGACTATGCGGACCACACCCCGGGCGTTCCTGATTTCACGGTGGACTTCAAACTGCTCGCGCCGTTTCTGAAGTCCAGGTTCAAGGTCCGCGACTACCGTACGCCGGAGGAAAAACGAGCATACCGCGAATTGCATCGGCGCCAGAAATACGCCAAGGCCGGCGTTGATGGCTTCTGGGGACTTGTACTTCAACGCATCCGAAAGCATCTGCACTTGACATGACTGACGAAACGAACAAGCCTAAACCACTCGTGACGGTGGTTGTGACCGCCTTCAACCAGGCGGATCTCGTTGAACGGTGCCTTGATAGCATAGCCGTCCAGAAGACGGACTTCGGAGTACGGATCGTCGTGGCCGACGACGCCTCCTCCGACGGTACCGCAGATGTAGTGCGGTCGTGGGCGGCCAGGCATCCCGACGCCGACCTCGAGCTGATTGCACGTGAAGCGAATCTGGGGCTTGACGGCAACCCCGCCGAGGCCCTCCGCCATGTCGACACCCCGTTCTTCCATATATTGGAAAGCGACGACTACTGGTGCGACGAGACAAAGCTGCAGCGACAGGTCGACGCATTGAATGCACATCCCGAATGCATCGCCTGCGGGCATTCCACCGAGTACAGGAAGATGGATGGCAGTCTCGTGCAGGTCAAGGGACGCCGCCTGAAGCCGGGCGCGTTCCGCGTGGACGATCTGTTCACGACGCAGTTCGTGCACAGGTCGGCCGTCCTGTTCAGGAATTTCCTGCTGGATATATCCGATGACGACCTTGCGTGGATCGTCCGCGACGTATGCTTTTTCTATTACGCGCTGTCCAAGGGCAAGATCATCTATTTCGATCGGCCCATGAGCGTCTACTCGATAACCGGCATAGGCACGTGGAGCGGCCTTTCGGCCGAAAGGAAGAAAGAACGGCTCCAGTGCCTCTATTACAGGCTCGACCGCTACTTCGGCTTCAAGTACACGGCGAAATTCCGCCATCAGTATCTGCCGCATGAGGGCAAGAAGCTTTTCTCGTTCGCCATACCATACCTGCGCAAGGGGCGCCGCCTTGTCGTGTCATTCGCCAAATGGAGCCGCCCATAGCGGAAAACAGTCTGGACATGCCCGTGTTCTCAATAATAATGCCGGTCTTCAACGGCGTGTCGTATCTGCGGGAGGCCGTAGATAGCGTTTGCACGCAGAAGTTCGGCGATTGGGAACTGCTCGCGATCGACGACGGCAGCAGCGACGGATCGCGCGCGCTGCTTGAGGAACTCGCCGCCGCGGAACCGCGCATACGCGTTTGCCCGCAATCCAATTCAGGCGTCGCGGCCGCGCGCAACAGGGGGCTTTCGCTGGCACGGGGGAAATACGTGACTTTCATCGACCAGGACGATCTGTTGCATCCTCTTGCGCTTGAGCGCCTCTACGCCGTGTTTGCCGCCACGTCGGTCGATGCGGTCAGCGCCCGTGCCGTGGATTTTCTCACAACCGGCGGCGCGCGGAGGTTCTGCGCAGCCGAAAAAGGCACGGGGGCATATGTCGTATCCGAAGATCCGCCGGCGGATGTCCTTCGTACGCGAAGCGGGTC
>JAEEGL013780746.1_pt1 | contig 11404 bp, 7 predicted proteins | sample 9134231 | NCBI WGS metagenome assembly JAEEGL01 (sample SAMN16246548, study PRJNA631951) | gut metagenome | biome: gut microbiome; feature: rumen; material: fiber-attached | host: Bos | place: Iran: Karaj | collected 2018-10
AAGGTTTAGGAGAAGAAGACATGAGAAGAGTGACACGACGTTTTGTAAGTCTTGGACTTACGGCAGCAATGATGCTCTCAGTAAGTGCTTGTGGAAAGCAGGAAGCAAGTACTGAGGCGGTTACAGAAAGTACAGAGGCGGCTACAGAAGCTGCGACAGAAGCAGTAGCTAAGGCTGAGCCTATCGAGGGAAATATCCTTGATAATCCGTACTTTGAAGAAGATGATGTGAGCATGTGGGCTATAGAATGCGGCACATCCAAGATCAGTGCAGGATCAGACAGCGCTGAAGCAGCAGATGGTTATGGATATTACGGAATCATCGACAGAGATCCGGCATCATCATCACCTTATGACTGTTTTGCACAGGATGTAACTGATGAATTAAAGAGTGGTGTGGTTTATGATTATGAGTTCTATGCTAAGCTTTCAGCTGATTATGAGGGCGCACCTGATGAGCAGAGAACAGTAGACTTTGCTCCATATCTTACTGTAGATGGAGAAACAACTTACCTTGGTTCTTACTCAGGTGAGATTACAGGTATTCCAAGCCAGGCACTTAAGCCGGGTGAATGGACAAGATTTGCAGGAACATTTACACCTAAGTTCTCAGGAAATCTTGATAAGGCTGTTATCCGTATCATTGAGCAGGGTACAGACTATGGTAATGGTGACTGTGTTAAGGGAGATTACTATATAACAGGTCTTTCACTTGTACCTGAAGGTGATGCAGTTGTGGCAGGAATTGAAACAGATATTCCTGATCTCAGATCTGTTGTATCATCAGCAGACGGACTTGGTGAGGATGCTATCTGCGGAACCTGCTTCGGAAATGCAGAAATCAATGATCAGAATCTTATAGATCTCGTAGAGAAGCATTTCAGTGGTGTTACTCTTGAAAATGAGCTTAAAATGGACAGTATGTTCGGCTACAACAATGATGCACCTCCTGCAGGAAGCATTCATGAAGAAGAGCTGAACGGTGAGACAATACAGGTTCCTACAATCGATCATTCAAGAGCAGATGCTGTACTTGATAAGATTGTTGAGTGGAACGATGCTAATCCGGACAAGCAGATAAAAGTTCGTGGTCACGTTCTTGTATGGCATTCACAGGCACCGGAGTGGTTCTTCCATGTTGACTATGACAAGAACAACGACTATGTAACAGCAGAGGAGATGGATAAGAGACAGGAGTGGTACATCAAGTCTATCTTAGAGTATTACACCGGTGAAGACAGCAAGTATGCTGGTCTCTTCTATGGATGGGACGTTGTTAATGAGGCTGTAAGCGACAGCACAGCTACATATAGAACAGATACAGAGCCTGGCAGCGACAAGCTTTCTGATTCAACTCACGGAAGTAAGTCAAGCTGGTGGAAGGTATATGGAAGCAACGAGTATATCATCAATGCATTTAAGTATGCAAACAAGTATGCTCCTGCTGAACTGGATCTGTATTACAATGACTATAATGAGTGTGATTCTCGTAAGGCAAAGGGAATCATTCAGCTTATAAATGATGTTAAGGCTGCTGACGGAACAAGAATTGATGGTTTCGGTATGCAGGGTCATTACACAGTAAATGCACCTTCAATCGGACAGATTGAAGAGGCTGCAAGAGGTTATGCAGAGGTTGTAGATAAGATCATGCTCACAGAGCTTGATGTAAAGGTAAGCCCAATGTTTGATGGCTCAGAGGAGAAGCTTCCGGAAGAGTACAATCGTCAGGCTGCTTACTATGGTCAGATATATGAGACTATGAAGAAGCTTGATCAGGAAGACGGAATAGAAGTTTCGGGTATAACAGTATGGGGAGTTATCGATACTTATTCATGGCTCCAGCAGCAGTCTAACGTTGGTGGTGGTGCAACAGGAAATATCCTTCAGTGCCCACTTCTCTTCGATGGAGATTATAAGGCTAAGCCTGCTTTCTGGGCTATCGTAGATCCAAGTACAGTTGATACAGCATCTCTTGAAGTTAAGAGACCTACAATCGAGATTCATAAGGGAACAGCTGCAGTTGATGGTGAGATTGAAGAGGCATGGGACGCCGCTGAGGAAGTTCCACTTGATATAGTTGTTCAGAATGCTAAGGCAACAGGTACAGCTAAGCTTCTCTGGGATGAGCAGTATCTGTATGTACTTATGTCTGTAAAGGATGATGTACTTAATGATGACAGTGCTGATGATTATCAGCAGGATTCAATCGAAGTATTCATCGATGAGAATAACGCAAGAAGCGGTGCTTATGATGCTGATGATAAGCAGTACAGAGTAAGCTTCAACAACAAACTCAGCTTTAATGGTGAGAAATGTCTTGAAGAGAATATTACAGCTAAGGCAGTAACAACAGATGACGGATATCTTGTAGAAGCAGCTATGAAGTGGACAGATATCACTCCTGCAGCAGGAACAGAGATCGGTCTTGAACTTCAGATCAATGATGCCGGAGCAAGTGGTGAGAGAATCGGAACTGTGAGCTGGGCAGATGATACAGGAACATGCTACATGAACCCTGAAATGTTTGGTCACGCAAAGCTTGTTGATTAGAGCATAATATTATATAATAAATAATTGGTAAATCGAAAATCACAAAACCATCATGAACTATTCATGTATGATTTTGTGATTTTCGCATAACCGGAAAAAATATTGATGATATATATGGGCAAAGGGGACAGTGATAGGTTATGGGCAAAGTGATAGGATTGCATTTCTGGGAAGGAAAAGCTGAAGTCAGCTGGTGTGATGAGGATTCGATCGTTACAGGAACTATCGAACTTCCTGTAGATATAAGAAAGTTCAGCATTCTGAGAAATGAGCAGGCTTTTAAGAAAGCGTTTGAAACAATCACAAGCTTTCTTGCATCACAGGCAGGGATATACGAGTATGATGTTATTCTGTGTGTTCCTGATTATTATGGAATGTGTGAGCTTACCACTATTTTTAAGATGGGCCGCGAAGAGAACGTTAATATCGTAAAGATTGTTACTGAAACAACAGCTATGGCGATGCACGTTCTGGGTGAATATGGAGTTACTGACAGAATTATCACTGCATTTATATCAGGAAGATGTCTTGGTATGTCAGAGTTTGACCTGAGCCGAGGAGTAGTAGATAAGACAGATACCTATATCGCCGGAATATGGAATAATTCTTCACTTCAGAAAACAGAGTTTGCTCACAGTTACAGCAGACGTATGCTTGACAGAACTGATGCAATCTATGTTTTCTATGCTGGTACCATGAATGACTGTCTTCAGTTTGATCAGGCCATGAAGGTCTATGCCCAGAGAGAAGAAGATTTTATCAATCGTGAGATTGAGATAAAGATGCTGGACAGCAGTGTCCTGATTGAAGGACTGGGATTCCTCTGTGGTAAGGAAGAGGGACTTCCTGCATTTCGTGAGGTAAGCTACACAGATATCATTACACCTTATAAGATGTGTATATCTGTTAACAGAGAGATGTATCCGGTCTATGATGAAAATGCAAGGATTCCTTACGAGGAAGAGATAGAACTGAGACGTATTACGGAGCCGAAGAACTCCTATACAGATTTCCTCCTTTATGAAGAGAAGGAAAGCAAGTATGAAGAGGTCTGCAGATTCCGTATTTCAAAAGAAGACTTGGAGGGATACTACAATAAGCTTATTACAGTAAATGTTGTAGTTAATGAAGATAAGAGAATGAGTCTTATCCTGCAGGATAAGGACGTTGGAAGAGGAATAGAGATTCCTATTCTGGATGCCATAGGCGGACCGGATATTCCGGATGATGAAGAGGTCAGCATAGATTCTTTCATCAAGAAGATACTTCCGATCATCGATAATCTGGAATATGCCGTGAAGTTTTCACAGGATAAGGATAACCCATACTATCAGGGATATCTTCAGTCATACAATAAGGCTATTGCAATACTGGCAGATAACGGAGTTATTCAGATTTCGGGAGAAGGACAGCCATTTGACTATAACCTTCACAATGCTGTAGCCCAGACTACAGATCCGAAGCTTCCTGAAAATACCGTAAAGACGGTAATGCAGACAGGATATATGTACAAAGGAAAAGTACTTAGGACAGCATCAGTAGTTGTTGCAAACTAAAATTTATGTTATACTAATTAGTCGATTGTAATAACTCAGTAGGAGTATACATTAAATGAAGTTTATTCATACGTCTGACATAAGAATAAATGCAACACCGGATGCTGAGTATGAGTGGGGCGAGAAGAGAAAGGAAGAGCTGGAGGAAGCATTTCTTTATCTTATATCTGAGTGTAATACCAAGGATATCGACCTTCTTATTATTGCGGGCAACCTGTTCAACGAACCACCGACAGAGGAGATGCTGCAGTGGGTTGATGAACAGCTGTTCGGTCTTATAAAGGCAAGGACCATTATTCTTCCGGGATATCTGGATTATGCAGAGATCGGTTCACCGGCGGCAGGTTATGTTTTTGAATCAAGAACTGTTATGCTTCCTGGTGGAAAGACTACTAACGCATATCTTAAGGGTATCAATACCTGTGTTACAGGTTATGGTTATGACAGACCTGTTATCAGGGATGACGTATTGGGAAGAATAGATCCGGGAAGAAAAGACGCAGTCAACATTCTTCTGGGATGCGGCGGTGACAGACACCACATGCCATTCAGAAAAGAAGACATTGCAAGAAAAGGCTTCGATTATGTGGCACTTGGCGGACGTACCAAGGCAGCACATATACTTAAGAACCGACTGGCATATTCGGGATGCCCTGAACCTATCGAACCTGATGAGCAGGGAAGAAAAGGTTATATCATGGGCGAAGTAACCGACGAGGGAACGAAGATCCAGTGGGTACCTTCAAACAAGAGAAGCTATATAGATATAAATATAACTCTCACACCTGAACTTACACCGGAAGCGGTGGTAAACAAGCTTGAAGAGATGCTTATGAAGCTTGGAAATGAGAATATATATACCATCATTTTCAAGGGCTTCGCAATTGATGGCTTCTATCCAAACTTAAACAGGATAAAAGAGAGATTCATGATAAGAGGGGTTGAGAATCTGACCATTAATTCCCGTGACGAGGCAAAGCTTCGTGAAGAGAATGAGGCCAATCTCATAGGCTCTTTTGTTACAGAAATAAGTGACAGTTATACTATAGATGAGAACATAAGGAATAAGGCTATGAGATATGGCCTTGAAGCACTTATTATGTCCGGAGAGGAATAAGAATGTACCTTACAAAACTCCTGATGAAGGATTTTGGAAAATTTCATAACAAAGAGGTAAATCTTAAGCCTGGTATAAACATAATCTGTGGAGGACAGGATTCGGGTAAGTCTACCATCAAGGATTTCCTTACTGCCATGATCTACGGCGTGGATCGTAAAGAAGGAATAAGCCGTGTCCGTTCAGATTATGAGAGAAGAAAACCTGAGGGCAGAAGCAGTTATTCCGGTTCAGCTTATATCAAGAAAGAGGGAACCAACTATCTGGTTGAAAGATCTTTCCTTGCCGGAGCAAAGAGTACTTCTGTGCTGGATGTAAATTCAGGAAGAGAGGTCCGTCTTGAAAGACCGGATACCCTTGTTGGAACCCTTGTGGATACAGGAAGAAATACATACAAGGATACAAAGGTAATTACAGCGGAAGGGTCAGCGGAAAGCTCTGCAAGAGCAGCAGACGGACTGAAGAAATATCTCAGTAATATCATTTTTACAGGAAGTGCTGCTATTGACAAGAAGAAGGCAGTTGAGCATCTTCAGAAGGAGAAACAGCAGCATCTGCCAAAGCCTCTTATCAGAAGACTGGATGAGCTCACTGAAAAGATTGAAGAATTCGATGATGTAGACGATAAGATCGCTGAGCTTGATGCAGAGATGAAGAAGCTCGATGAAGAGTTCATAATCGAAGCAGAAAAGCGTAAGAGAGTCGCCAGAAGACTGGTTGAGAACGAAGATGGTTCTGTTACTTATCAGAATAACGATAATGTAGATGATAAGATTAAGAGACTTACAGAGCTTAGAGAGAGCTATACTCCGATAGATGGCGGACCTGAGGTGGTGGCTGAGAAGATTACTGATAAGGTTCCGGTCATCCTGCTTACAGCAATCGCTGTAATTCTGTTAATAGCAGGAGTAGTACATATTCTTCCGTTTGATCCGCTTGTAAGGAAGCTTTTCGTTATCATAACAGCGGTGCTTGTAGTATTCACTACCATAGACGGACTCAGGATCAAGGGATATTTTGATTCAGATGATGACATAGTTACTCCGAATGATGAAGAATTCAAGAAGGTTCTTGAAGAGATCAAGGATGAGAACGAAAAGAAAGAAGAACTTGAGTTTGATATGACCTTTGCCAAGGAGTATCAGGAGAAGAAAGATGCTCTGAAGGAAAAGGAAGATGTTCAGCTTGAAAGAAGAAATAAAAGAGCAAAGCTCAGAGCAGAGTTCAACTCGGTATTTAAGAAGAAGAGCGAACTCGAAGATGAGATCAAAGCTATCGACTTTGCAATAGCAAAGATCAATCAGATTTCTGAAGAGTATAAGAAAAAGGCTTATTCAGAATTTCTGGTTCATGTTTCAGAGATGATACCGGGACTTACAGGTGGTAAGTATTCGGATATAGACTTTGACGAAGCTGGAAATATAGTAGTCCGTGAGGAATATGGTGAGGTTATGCTGGATTCTCTTCCAAGAAGAGATATAGACAGGATCGCCCTTGCAGTAAAACTTGCTGCAGCCAAGTATCTTGCGGCAGAAGCGCTTCCACTGGTTATAGACGGAACAGGAGAACTTAGAGCAGAGGAACCAAGAAGAGCACTTATCAATTATCTCATAAGAATGAATGAAGAACAGATAATCATTCTGACTGATGATAGAAAGCTTGCACCTGCATTCAGCTCAATGGGTGTACAGGCAAATGTTATAGAGCTTTAGGGGTATATAATTATAGTGAATCAAAGGGGGAGGTCGCAGAGACCCTCCCCTTTTCGTGCTTTTAATTATATATGTGTGCATTTTAGAACGGAGAAATTATGGTAATTGATTTTCACACACATACCTTTCCTGACAGAATAGCAGCAGGAGCTGTGGAGTCTCTTCAGGAAAATTCTGATACAATAGGTTTTATCGGAGGCACTAACGCAGATCTCATGGATTCCATGAAGAGAAGTGGTATAGATTATTCGGTAATACTTCCGGTGGTTACAAATCCGAACAAGACCTCACATATCAATCAGACGGCAGCAGAGATCAACAGCACCACTGATGAGACAGGCCTTATATCCTTTGGTGGCATACATCCGGATTCGGAGAATTATAAGGAACTTCTTGATGAATGCGTGGCTCTCGGACTGAAGGGCATAAAGCTTCATCCGGATTATTACGGAGTTGACTTTAATGATATCAGGATAAAGAGAATAGTGAGCTATGCCAGTGAACAGGGACTCATAGTTCTCACCCATGCAGGAATGGATATAGGTCTATATCCCCCGGTCAGATGTACCATTGACCATATTCTGGAGGTCATGAAGGATGTGGCACCTGATAAGCTGGTGCTGGCACATATGGGCGGATGGATGAACTGGTACGAGGTTACGGACAGACTTGCAGGTCAGAATGTATGGCTGGATACAGCCTTCTGTCTGGGCGGGATCAACTGGAGAGACAAGGATGATCATAAGCCATATCATATGATGACGGATGAGCAGTTCATACAGATGGTAGGAGCCTTTGGATCAGACAGAATTCTTTTTGCTACTGACAGCCCATGGGCAGATCAGAAGGATTATGTGGACAGGATAAGAAGCATGTCTCTGTCAGAATCTGACAAAGACAAAATTCTCTTTCAGAATGCGAAAAAACTTTTGAACGTCCTTGCCTAGAGGCGAGAAATAAGCTATACTGATTCAGTTAGACTATTATAACATGGCCTAAGTGTCATGTGTCACAATAAAAGCGTTTCATAGATACGGAGGTAGAAGCAATGCTTCAGATTAACAACTTAAAGGTTAAGGTTGCTGACAAGGAGATCCTTCATGGAGTAAACCTTAATGTTAATAAGGGAGAGACTCATGTAATCATGGGACCTAACGGTGCCGGTAAGTCTACTCTCGGATATGCAATAATGGGTAATCCAAAGTATGAGGTTACCGAAGGAAGTATCCTCTTCAAGGATAAGGATATCACTGAAGAAGAGACTCATGAGAGAGCAAAGGACGGAATATTCCTTTCATTCCAGAATCCTATCGAGGTTCCTGGAATATCACTTTCAAACTTTATCAGAAATGCGGTTGATACCAAGACAGGAACCCGTGTCCGTCTTTGGGACTTCCGTAAGTCTCTTGAGAAGCAGATGGAGCTTCTTAACATGGATAAGTCTTATGCAGACAGAGACCTGAATGTAGGTTTCTCAGGTGGTGAGAAGAAGAAGGCTGAGATCCTTCAGATGCTTATGATGAAGCCTGACCTTGCCATCCTTGATGAGACAGACTCAGGACTTGATGTAGATGCAGTAAGAACTGTATCTGAGGGTGTTAAGGCATTCCATGATAACGGGGATGGAGCTCTTATAATCATTACACACAGCACAAGAATTCTTGAGTCACTTAAGGTAGACTATACACACATTCTTGTTGATGGAAAGATTGTTAAGACAGGAGATGCATCTCTTATTGATGAGATTAACTCAAATGGATTTGAAAACTACGTTTAGAAGGAATAGTTAACAATGGCTGAAAAAGAAAAAACATATGTAGAGGATGTGGACAGAAGCCTGTATGATTTCAGAAATGTAGACGAAGACGTTTACAAGGTTGCTGAAGGACTTACTCCGGAAATCGTAGCTCAGATTTCCAAGGAGAAGAATGATCCGCAGTGGATGGCAGACTTCCGCCAGGAATCCTTAAAGATATATAACAGTATGGAAATGTCTAACTGGGGCCCGCCGATCGACGGACTCCACATGGATAATATAGTCACATATATTAAGCCGAAGGACAATAAGATGAGTGCCGACTGGGATGAGGTTCCGGAAGATATCAAAGATACTTTCGAAAGACTCGGTATACCTCAGGCTGAGAGAGAGTCTCTTGCCGGAGTAGGAGCACAGTATGATTCGGAGCTCGTGTATCACAATGTCCGTGAAGAAGTAGCCGCTATGGGTGTTATATACACAGACCTTGAGTCGGCTATGCACGGTGAATACGGTGACATGATAAAAGAGCATTTTATGAAGCTCATCACTCCACAGGATCATAAGTTTGCGGCTCTTCACGGAGCAGTATGGTCAGGTGGATCTTTTGTGTATGTTCCGAAGGGAGTAACTGTCGAGATTCCTCTTCAGTCTTACTTCAGATTAAATGCACCGGGGGCCGGTCAGTTCGAGCATACGCTTATAATCGTTGATGAAGGGGCAGACCTGCATTTCATAGAGGGATGTTCTGCACCTAAGTATAATGTAGCAAACCTGCATGCCGGAGCGGTTGAGCTTTTCGTCGGAAAGAACGCAAAGCTCAGATATTCGACTATCGAGAACTGGTCCAAGAACATGTATAACCTGAATACCAAGAGAGCTACCGTTGAAGAAGGCGGAAAGATGGAGTGGGTATCAGGATCCTTTGGTTCACATACATCTTATCTCTATCCTATGACCATCCTGAAGGGCGATGATTCCAAGGTTGAGTTTACAGGAATCACCTTTGCCGGAGAAGGACAGGATCTCGATACGGGTATGAAGGTAGTACATACCGGAAAGCGTACGGTATCAACAGTCAATACCAAGTCCATATCAAAGAGCGGCGGTATCAGCACATTCAGAAGTGCGGTTGTTATCGGACCTGAGGCAAAGGGTGCAAAGTCTGCGGTAGACTGTTCATCACTCATGCTTGATGATATATCAAGATCGGATACGGTTCCCGCAATGGACGTAAGATGTGATGACGTTGATATCGGACACGAAGCAAAGATAGGACGTATCTCGGATGAAGCTATATTCTATCTCATGAGCCGCGGTATCTCGGAAGAAGATGCACGTGCCATGATAGTAAGCGGTTTCGCGGATAACGTATCCAAGGAGCTGCCGCTTGAATATGCAGTCGAGATGAATAACCTGATCCGCCTCGAGATGAAAGGCTCGATAGGATAGTTTGTACCGGATGTTCCCTAGACATACTGAAAGGATCAAAAACATTGAAGAATATAACGATAAATAAGCTGCCGGTTCCTACGTGGACCTGGCTTAAAGTTAATGATAAAAGTATAGCGGTTCCGGATTCCGTAACCAAAGCGGAAGCCGAGGTAGAAGATATGCCGGCTGAAGTTAAGGTCGGAAAGGTTGATTTTACTTCAATCTGTCTCGGAGATGTTGAACTCGGAGCCGGTGAGGATTTCAGACGTTTTTCTCATTCAGCTAAAACCGGAGGAGTGTCATACACGGTTTCAGCCGGAGAAAAGGTCGAAACTCCTATAAGAATGATATTTGATTATAATAACATGACGGATGAAGGAAAGCTGTCGCGTACGTCTGTAGTTCTGGGTGAGGACGCAGAGCTTACCGTTGTCATGATCTTTAAAGGCAAGACATCTTTTGCGGCTAATGATATCAGGATCAAGGCTGCAAAAAACGCGAGACTTACGCTTGTGGAAGTATTTCAGCTGGATGAAGGTTCCGACTTTGTGGACAGCATCGGCGGAAGTTATATGGATCAGGGCGGCCTGAAGCTTATCCAGATCAATAACGGTAAGGGAAATGTATGTCTCAGCTGTGCAGCCAATCTGGACGGATATAAGAGTAATCTGAATATCGAAACGGGTTATCTTGTGACAGGTAACGATAAAATGGATATAAATTACGTAGCAAGACACAGAGGTGTCCTTACGGATTCAAAGATAAATGTCAGCGGAGTTCTTCGTGACAATGCCTATAAGACTTTCCGAGGAACAATAGATTTCATAAAGGGATGTAAAGAGGCTACGGGAGATGAGAGAGAAGATGTACTTCTTATGAATGAGGGAGTACATAACAACACAGTTCCGCTTATTCTCTGTGCGGAGGAAGATGTCGAAGGTGCTCACGGCGCTTCGATCGGAAAGATATCGGAAGATATTCTTCTCTACATGCAGTCGAGAGGTATTCCTGAGGAAGAGATAACAGAGCTTATGGCAAAGTCCCGTATAGCGGCTGTGGCAGGAAGAATCCCTGACGAAAAGACACGCGAGATGCTTATCGGAGAGTGATCGCGGTATAAAGACAGTGTAAATCATTTAGTTTTATCAGCAGTAAGGAAAAATTATGAGTATAGATGTAAGAAAAATAAGAGAGGATTTTCCGTTCTTCGGAGGATCGGACCTGGCGTATCTTGATAACTCCGCAACTTCACAGCGTCCGCGCTGCGTAATGGAAGC
>JAEEGL014675681.1_pt1 | contig 11404 bp, 7 predicted proteins | sample 9134231 | NCBI WGS metagenome assembly JAEEGL01 (sample SAMN16246548, study PRJNA631951) | gut metagenome | biome: gut microbiome; feature: rumen; material: fiber-attached | host: Bos | place: Iran: Karaj | collected 2018-10
AGCAGACGGTCGATGTTGTTGTTCGTTTCCATTGCGGTTGGTGTCATTAGATTAAACTCTTGATGCGATTGATACACTGACGCAAGTACTTATAGACGGCGCCCACGCTCATGTCAAGACGTGTGGCGATTTCCTGGAAGGTCAACTCCTCGTCAAAGCGCAGACGGAAGATGGTGCGTTGTGGCTCCTCGATTTGGCCATCGACAATGGCGTTAATCCGGTCAAGTTCGGCCAGCACTTCCTCGATGGAGCGCGAGTCATCCGCCTCGTCCAGTGGATGGAGTTGCTTGAACCGCTCGCGCAACTGCATTTTCCTGATGTGGTTGATGCAGCCGTTGCGCACGGCACTCATCAAGTAGGCCTCGGTCTTGTTGCCCGTCATCTGGTACTCATTTTCCAGCAGGCGGGCAAACACATCCTGGACCATGTCCTGGGCCTCGGCATCATCGTGCAGCAAGATCCTGGCCAGATGTGTCATCTTGCCGTAATGTTGCCTGAACAGGCCCTCAAGTATGCTCTTGTCATTCATGTCAGTGTCTTCTTCTATATCAATGACACATGAAGGGTGCGTTTTTTCACACTCAAGTGAAACTTTTTTCGAAAAACAACGATTTCACGACAAAAGTATTGAAATTCTAATGTCTTGACAATCTCTAATCGGTTATTTTGTAAATAGCATTAGTCTTTAGCAACTAAAACGGGTGGAGTTGGGTTTTGCTGGCTTGAAATGAGAGCTGGATAGGCACTGCATGATGCGATGCCTATCCAGCGTTGTGGTTTGTTTTAGCCCAAGGTGTCGATCAGTTGGTACCCTGGAGCTTGAAGGTAACGGGCAGGGTGTACCATACTGACACCGGCTGGCCATTCTGGCGACCCGGAACGAACTTGGGCAGCGACTTGCAGACGCGAACGGCCTCCCTGTCGAGTTCCTTGTCCACCGAGCGAATGACCGTCACTTCTCCCACCTTACCGGTCTTGTCAACAACGAACTGCACAACGACACGACCCTGAATATTGCTCTCGGCGGCCATGGGCGGGTAGTTGATGTGGGACGAGAGGTACTTTAATAGTGCTGCTTCACCGCCAGGGAACTGGGGCATTTGCTCCACTGAGATGAAGACTTCGGCCGGTTTATCAGCGACAGGCTCCTTCTCCTCAATAACTACTTCGTTAATCTGTTCTTTGAAGTTATTTAAATTTGTAGTTCCCTCAGAATTTGTAACACTCCCGGCAAAAGCATCTGTTTGCATTCGCTCGTCTTGAGACACAATTTCGTCCTCTTCCCTTACATTCTTGTCCTCGACAATCTGTAGCTCGGTTGCCGTATAAGTTTTCAATACTTCTTCTTGAAGCACTTCAGGCTTTTTTTGTTCAATGATTTCCTGTTTCGGTTCATCAGCCTCATTGGTCATGTCAATGAACACTACCTTCTGCTCACCCTGTTCAGCCAACTTTTTCTCTTCAAGGTACTGGTTGGCCTTCACGAAACCAAAGGCGATCAAGCCAAAGATGATGGTACCGATAAGGGTCCACAGTACAGCCTTGTTGTGACGCTTGGTCGATTCGGTACGGATTACATACGCACCGAAGTCCTTGTTCTTTCCTTCAAATACAAGATCGCACCATTCGCGCGATGATAAATTAACTTGAGTTGCCATAATCGTTTCTTTTTAAATTGTTAAACAATGCTACTTGTTCGAGTAAACCGTGCTGAAGAATTTCGGTCAATATCATTCCTTAACTTTTGATTTCTTTAGAGCATAAAATCTAAAGGTGAGGAGAGATGAAAACGGTCTAACTCTCACTGGCAAAATTACAACGTATTTACGGAAAATGGCTAGCATTCAATGGTCATTCTTTCGAATGAAATATACTGATATTCAGCAATTTAGAAAACAAAATAGTCATTTGAGGGTAATTTGTCGTTTGGGGCTACAGATTACCTCAAAAAAAAAGCGTATTTTTGCGGTTGTAGGCTTAAAAAACTCACGATATGAGAAACAGCATACATATTATTTATATGCTAGCGGCAATAAGTTTTGCCGCGATTTTGGGTGGTTGTGGTAATGATGTCGATAATCGCCAACTCGTTGACATCGACACGCTGCTGGCCCAGAATCAAGCCGAGGATGCCTTGCTGATGCTTAATGCTATCAATACCTCATCTTATAACAACAAGGACAGGGCTTATTATGACCTGTTGACAACCCAAGCCAACCACGATTGCCACATTGCAGCCACCAACGACAGCGACATCAACGGGGCGGTGAAATACTTTATGGTACATAACGATAAGGAGAAACACGCCCGTGCTCTGCTTTATAAAGGCTACATCAATGCTGAATTGGGGGATCTGGATAAAGCCGTTACCTGCCTGCGCCAAGCCGAGGACCTTGCCATCGACAGCGACTTGAAGACCCGTGCTTTGGCCAAAATGAAGATGGGCGAACTGTACCAGAGTCAGGTCATCGGCGCCAAAACCTTGGGTGCCAGTAAATACCGCGAAGCGCTTGACCTATTCAATGTTTTGGACGACAAACCCAACCAAATCATCTGCCTGAGTGAGCTTGGAGGCCTGTACCGTATCAATAAGGAGAAACAGGACAGTGCCATATGGTATATCAACGCAGCCATCAACCTGGCCATACAGGAAATCAAACCGCAGTATGTGGTTGCAAACCTGTTTAGCCGCGCCGAGTACCGCGCTTCCTGCGGTGATTACCGGGGCGCCAAGGACGATGCTGTCGAAGCTCTCAGCTGGAAAGGGAAACTCAAGATACACCCCCGAATCCATTACACTGCAGCCTCGGCCTATCTGCACCTGGGTCGCTTGGATTCGGCACGCTACTACATGCAACACGCTCCAGAAATGACTACAGCCGCCGACAGCATCATGCACTATCAGTTGCTTGCCGATTTCGCCCGCTGCGAGGGCAAAGTGGATGATGCCATCAACTACTTGAACATGACTCACAATCTTGCTGATTCGGTGACGATGAGCAGCATGAACGACAAGCTGCTGGAAGTGGAGAAAAAATATGACTCTCAACAGGCTGCATTGGAGAAAGCCCTGCTGAGTTCGCGCCTCAGAGGAACATTGTTAGGTCTTGCACTGCTGTTGTTGACGGCACTGGCACTGGCGTTTCTCGTGTGGCGTTACCGCAACCGCCTGAAAATCCAACAGACCGAATACGAGCTGCAAAAGGCCGACCTGGACCAGTCCATCGCAAGCTTGCAACACATGCAGGAGACCATCAACGACTACGAGCAGAGCTTGAAAGACGCCCAAGCGGAGTATCAGGGCAACGAGGCTCGCATGAGCGATGCCATAGCTGACCTTGAGGCCAAAAAGCAGCAATCGGATGAGTTGAGAACCATCGTGGACAAGCAGATGCAAGTTGTTCACCAACTGCTGCAGTGGTCCTACGAGTGCAACGAGACGACCTTTGCCAAGCGCTTCAATAAGCTGATGACGATGCGCGGCCCCGACGAGGTGGGTGCATCCTATTGGGACAACCTGCAATCACTGGCTAACGACTTGTATGACAACGTACTGGTTAAGGCGCAGGAAGTTGCCGGCGGTACCTTGCGCGAAGACGAAATCAACCTGATTGCCTTGCTGTGCCACGGCTTCTCGAGGACGGTTATCATGATTTGCATGCGCTATAGGAACCTGAGAACCGTCTCGAACAAGAAAATCCAGATTGCCCATAAGCTTAACGTCAATTCCCTTGACGAGTTCTTGCAACCATTTGTTGGCGTTAGAAGTTAGACGTCCTATGAAGGATGATGAGACGATACTGGTTGTCGTCACGCGTAGCTGTGCATGCCGCCGAGGATGAAGTTGACACCGAAGTAGGTAATCAACACACTCAAGAAAGCGATGATGCAGTAGCCGTGGAAGAATTGTGCCTTGCGGAACATGGGCAATGACTGACCGTGCAGAGGCAGGGCGTAGATGATGAGGGTGATGAGAGCCCACACCTCTTTGGGATCCCAACTCCAGTAGGAGCCCCACGACACGTTGGCCCAAATGGCCCCGATAAACACGCCGATGGTCAGCAGGAAGACGGCAGGGTAGAGGATGACCTGTCCGACGACGTGCAGGCGCTCGACCACCTCCTGATTATTTCGCAGGGTGAATGCCATCACACCTCCCAGCATAAGGAACGCCAGCAGGGCATAGGCTATCATGATGACGGCAACATGGATGCTCAGCAGCGGTGACACAAGCACAGGCATGAGTTGTGTAATCTGAGGATTACTCTCGCCGAAGGAGGCCACCATCAGCGATAAACCTGCCGTGAGGATGCCGAATGGCAAAACAAGCATTGACTTTCTTGCCGTCAGCAAGGTGATGGCTACTGTCGCCCATGCCATGAACTGCATCGTCTCAAAGCCGTTACTCATGGGCACGTGGCCGCTGATGATCCAGCGCAGGGCGAGTGCTGTAGTGAGATAAGCCAGCGAAAGGACAAGCACACCAATTGCACCTGATCTTGCCCAGTGCGGCAGCTGACGTGACTGCGCCACGCATCGGCAAGTGATGATAAACAGGACGATGCCCAGTGTGGCGAGCGCCATGGACAAGGGACGATCCCATGACATGGCGTTGTACAGTTTCTCAGCCCGAAATGCGGTGTTGCAGGGCAACATGTCACCGCACTCCTTGACCTGATATTTCTTAAGTTTAGTTATGAATTGGTGTGCTCCGTTCCAGTCCTGGCGAGCAATCATTTCATAGAGGTAGTCCATGCCGCTGCGCATGAACAGCCACTTGCCGTCGTCGATGTCGTGGGGGATATCAAGCGAACCATGGCTGTACCACTCGAGGTGTCCACCATGGTTGAGCGGGAACAACTTCAGCATCGTGCCGTTAGCCACCATATTGGCAATCTGGTAACGCTCATCGGCTTCGCCCAAAGCCCTAATGGCCGCTTGGTCATCGATGGCTTGCAAACTGTCAATGGCTTGTCGCATAGCTCCGCTTGAGACTGTGCGGTAGACGTCCTCGAGTGAGGCATACTTGCCATCAATTCTCAAGAGATGACGAACATTACCGTTCTTGACCTTAATCATGGGCTCGTTTTTCCACTCATCATAGAAGAAAATCCATCCCGATGCCACTTGTTCGGCCGATAGCCCCTTGTAAGACGGCTTGCCATAGAGCTTGGCGGTGAACTGGCGTGCAAACGTCTGGAAGGGACAGATGCGGTTGTCGTGGAGAATGTACAGGTCGCCCATGGCATCGGCGACGTCGCGGGGCAACGTCTGGGGCTGTGCATTGGCCACTCCCATGCCTGCAATGAGCAGAATGATGGCCGTGGTGCCGCGCATGATAGCTGGATGGCGCAGCAGGGCCCTGAAAGCAGTCCTGCGGTCGATGAGAACCGCAATCATGCCCACCAGCAGCAATCCATAGCCTGTATAGGTCACGGTAATGCCCCACGGATCATGGGCAACGGTGAAAATGGCACCTCGCCCTTCGGCATCATATCCCGATTGATAAAAACGGTAGCTATCATAGGAAAATACCTTGTTCATCGATACCGTCCCAGTGATGTTATTCCCTTGATTGTTGACCGTCACATGGCTCACGAAGTCCATTGGTGCAGGAGTACCGGGATAGGTCTGGATGTCAAATGATTGCAGCGTGAGCGTGAACGGCAGTGTGTGCTGTTTGCCGTCGGATGTAGTGAAGACATTGACAGCGGTCCCCTGGGGTGCCTGCATCTTGCCCTTGATGGCTGTGAACCAGGTGATACCTGCACCAGCAAGTATGACGAGCAGCGACAAGTGAAGCAAAAAAACGGAGAAGCGTTTCCACATCCTTCGGATGATAATATAGGCCAAACCTGAGGATGCTATGACTGCCCATAGGGCAACAAACGCGATGTTGTCATAGAACCACGCGCGAGCCGCGCCTGTGCCGCTCACTTTCTCGACAACAGTAGCGCTTGCCAGCACACCCAGCATGAGGATGAGGCAGCTAAAGGAGATGCGTTTCAAAGTCTTCATTATGAAAATGCTAGTAAAGTAGAAAAAGGTGGGGAACATGGTGTGCTCCCCACCTCAAAATCAATTTATCACAAAGCGGTTGAAATGATAATAACCATTATATAGACTCGATAAAGGTCACCATCGCATCGCGGTCGGCCTTGCTGAGTTGACGGAACTTCTCGATGCTCTTGCGGGCATCGCTCTTAGCGTTACCGTGCCACATGATGGCCTCGATGACGTTGCGAGCGCGGCAATCGTGCAGGCGGTCATCGGCACCGGTGCATTTTTGGCTCAGGCCGCGGCCCCACAACGGGGTGGTGCGGCACCAGCCTGTGCGGATGTCGTTGACCATGTACATGCGGTGTTGAACCAGGTCGCTATAGGGCCAGATGGTCTGATGAGGATAGCGGGGCAGCATATCGGCATAGGCTCCAACAAAGAAGTTGTTCGGGTCGCGGATGACGTCATCGCCGGTGGTCCAGCTGGGACGGTGGCAATAGGCACAGCCAATCTCGGTAAACAACTCCATGCCGCGCTTGAATTCGTCACTGTTCACGTTGCGGGCAGCAGGAACAGCGAGGCCACGGTGCCATGCCATGAGGTCGATGTACTCTTGATCGGTCATCTCCACATCGAGTGTCTTACTCATCAGGTAGTTGTAGATGTCGGTCTCGGGGTCACCGGTCACGTTCTGTTTTGGGAAGAACTTGTAGAAGTCGGCTTGCACCTCGGGATCCTTGCTGGCAACAGCGGCATAGGCCGCCGTCATGTAGTGGTAGCGGCGGTCGCTTCGGGTTACGTTGGTGATGTTCCAGATGGCGTTGGCGCCGGCACCGTCCTGCAAGTTTGCACGTGAAAGGGCATAGGTGTAGCGGCGCACATACTTGGTACCGTCACCCTGCACGTTGTTAGTGTAATAAATGAAGTCGCTGCCGTTCCAGATTGCGGGATTGATGGCCACGCCAGCGGCCTGCTCGGCCTCATACTGGGCGCGGATGTCCTCCTCGCTGATAGCATCAAGCAGGCCCGTACCGTAGAGTCCGATTGTGCTCTCTAGGCGCACGCGCAGTTGGCTGTAGTCAATGTCCTTGCCACCCACCTGCAGGGGTACATAGAATGCACTCTGCGGGATGGTTACCTCGGGATAAATCAGGCTGTAGGTCTCACCGTCAGGGAAGTGGTTGCCCCACTCGTCGGTGTATTCCTTCCAGTCGATGACAATCTGGCTCTCATCGATGGGCGCTTTGAATGGCTTTTGGGCTTGGGTCTGGGGCATTCCCGTGAGAGATGACAGGTAAGTGTCATTCTCGTCGGTGAGTACCAGCAGGTAGCCGTTGCCCTGCACGTTGGAATTGTAGTTCATCTGTCGTGCACCATGGCCATAGCCGGGATGACAGGTGATGCAGGCATCACGCACCCACAACGGGCCCAAGCCGCGCATCGGGGTTGACTCATCATCATCGATGTCAAAGGGCGACTCAAAAATGCGTTCGCCGCGCTTGAACGATGCCAGCAAACCCTGCTTGTTTATGGCTTCGGTCTCTTGTTCATAAGCCGACGCCGTAACGTTGCTCGTGGTTCCCAGTTTGCCGCCAGTGTAATAATAGTCGGGCAGCTCTGGCACTACCTCGCTGCCACCATTGTTGTTGTCATCGTTGCAAGATGTCAACGCAATAGCCGTCAAGGCTAAAAGAATCCATTTTTTCTTCATGACTTATAGTTGTGTCTATTAGATTTGGTTATTTCAGTGCTTCGATAGCGGCGTCCAGAGCATCGAGCAGTTCGTTGCAAGCGTCAACGGCCTTCTGAGTCTCGCTCTTGCTCAGGTGGTTGCGGAAGGGGGCGGGCATGCTCGACACCTCTTTGAGGGCGTTATCGATGGCTGCACGCACGTTGCCGTCGAGTGTGGCGTTCACCTTATTCATATAGTTAGCCATCGAATTGCTGTTCACGTTGCCGTCGAGCGAGCCATAGTAGGCATTGCGCACGCTGCGGATGTTGTCGGTGAAGTCAGCAATTGAGTTCCAACTGTACCAAGATTCAACGTCAAGCACATTTCCCGAGTTGACAGGGTCGGTAATCTTGGTGTTGCCCACCTCGTCGCTGATGTCGCTGGCACCAGTCAGGATCTGCTCCATGGCTGCGAGTTGAGTCTTATACAGGCTATTGCCTGCCTTGCCGGCATCAATCATATTTTCACCATAGTTGAACGAAGGTTCCAACTCATATTCCTCAAGTTGGGCACGCTTAGCGCTGTTGATGTTGTTCATGCCGGCCCATGAAGCCTCAAGACGCACGGTTTGATTCGCCAGGTCCTGAGCCACTGCTGCATTGTAGATGAGTTCACGCTCGCTGATATCACTCACGTTGCGGGCTGCGCCGTCACGGAACAGGACATATTCAACTGCGTGGAATCCCAGCAAACCATAGCCCAGCGTTGCAAAGGCATCGGCTCCGGCTCCATCCTCGTCGAGTGCGGCAATCAGTGAGCTGTTGTTCAGGATATTGTCGAGCTGAGACTTTTGCAAGGGCCACGAGTCGATGTGTGGGTCAATGTTATAGTCGGCTGCGGCACCAAACAGGAACGCCTCGCTCAACTCCCAATATTTGCGGGCGCTGATCCATTTGTCACAGCACTCTTGCACCTTGTTCTGCGTGGGATTCTCGCGCAACTGTTGGCAAAGTGTTGCCAACTCGTTGGCTTCATCAGCCAGCGACCTGTAAGTGGGCACTACCACACCGTTCACATATTGGGTGATAATGGCGGTCTTTTTGGTGTCGAGCTGGTTGGGATTAGGATCATCGTTGTCATTGCTGCAAGAGATGAAACTGAAGCTCATTGCTGCCAACACGGCAGTCAAGAGCGATTTCTTGAATAGATTAATTGCTTTCATTGTCAGATGTTATTGGTTTATAGTTTTTATTGAATTATATCAGATGTGGAACAGGCCGCTGTAGCAGATGCACAAGCTGATCGTCGGCTCATTGTTGTACTGCGACGACAGGATGCGATAGCTGTACTCGCCCTTAATGGCAATCTGGGGGATGGGATAGTAGTTCACGCCAGCCGTGACTTTTTGACGCGACCACATCTTCTCGTCGGTCATGTTCTTGACGGTCTTGTACATTGAGTCGTAGTAGTCATAGCGGCCGAAGATGTAGAAGCGTTGCTCACGTTCACGCATCGAGGTGATTTGTGAGAAAATGTCATAACCGGCCTCAATTCCCAGTGCGATGGCGGCTTCGCCGATGTTGGTCTTTGGCGAGGGCGAATCGGCGCGGGTGGACATGTTGGCTGACGTGATTTCGAGTGAATTGCTCAAGTGGCCGTAGTCAAAGTTGCCGCGGGCGATGAAATTGTGGTCATTGTACAGGAAGTCAAATGCGCCGATGGCGACTGTGCCGTGCAATCCCTTGTACTTGCCCGTAGCGTTGAGTGTGTTGTTGGCACTGTTGCCCAGGTAACCGCTCACGCTCAGTCTGAGTCCCTTGATGCTGTGATTGTCGATGCGCAGAGCTCCAGCATAGGCAGTTGCCATTTTAAACTCATAGGGGCTGCCTGCTCCATCATGAATCCAGCCCTTGTTGCCGAAGCGATCAGCATCCAATCCGGCGAGGAACATGGCCTCATAACGCCAGTCCCCAGCGCGTCCCCACAGACTCACACCCGTCTCATGCCACGTGCAAGGCATAATGGTATTTTCACCCTCAGGGCGATAGACCGTAAAGAACTCAGTGGGCATGTGGGAGTTGTTGGTGCCACCCACGGGTACGACCATGTGTCCAATGCGCAGGTTCAAGGCAGGAGTGAAGGATTTCTGGAGCCAGAACTGCTCCAAGGCGACCTCACCGCCACGCTCTACCTCTGATTCGTATTCGCCAGTCTCTTCTTCCTCGATTTCAACAGCGCTTTCAGTGCCACCGTGCTCAAATTCAATTTCGGTGCCCAGCGACCATCCCTTGCCGAAGTCATAGCCCAGATAGAGGACCACGTGTGGGAGGTCAAATTGGCCGAAGCCCTTGTCGTCCTTATACAGGTCGGCACTAGTATAGCGCTTGTAATTGTTGCTGTAGAACATGCGGCTGGCCACGGCTTCTCCATAACCGCCTATGGTCAGTCGATGCTGAACTGTTTCGGTAGTTTTGTCGTTTGTCTCTTTCTGCTTTTCTTCCAGCAGGTTATCGGCATTCGCATGGATAGTGCCTGCTGCAACGAATAGCATTAATGCTGTAAGTAATAGTTTATACATAGTTTTTACCCATTTTTTCACGCGACAAAATTACTATTATCCCATCACCAATAAAATCGCATAAAAAGGTTAAAAGTGCCGTTAAATATCACCATTTTTGGTTAGATATGACAGCGTTTTTTATAAAATCTTCGGTGAAAGTAGGGTGATTGCCGTATTTGCGGTTAAAGGCATATGCTGACACTTCATCGGCATTAGAATCGCTTGAGAATCGGCTTGTTGTTATGTTGAGTTATGTCACGATGCGGTGAGCCTTACTGTTTGTAGGGACGATTTGAAGAAAGCACAACCGACTGATTTCTCAGCGGTTGCGCTTCTTTTTTTGTTGAGATTTACAAAGTCTAATAAAACGAGGGCTGCGGCAACTGGTGCTGCAGCCCTCGATAGGTTGCTGGAAAAGCGTGACGGGATTAGCCGAGGCGCTTCTCGAGGTTGGTGCGGATGGTCTTGATGAACTCGGCGCTGTTGACGGCCTTGGCCTCAACACCTTCCATGAGGTTCACGAGGTCCTTGGTCACGATGCCTGCGTTGAGGGTATCGAAGCAAGCAGCCTCGAGCTGGTCACCAAAGTTCATGAGGTCCTTGAGACCGTCCTTCTCCCCACGCTTGCGCAGAGCGCCGCTCCATGCGAAGATGGTTGCCATGGGGTTGGTGGAAGTCTCCTCGCCCTCGAGGTACTTGTAGTAGTGACGGGTAACGGTGCCGTGTGCAGCCTCATACTCGTAGTTGCCGTCGGGGCTAACGAGCACGCTGGTCATCATAGCCAGTGAACCGAAGGCGGTGCTGACCATGTCACTCATGACGTCACCATCGTAGTTCTTGCAAGCCCAGATGTAACCACCCTTGCTGCGGATCACGCGAGCAACAGCGTCATCGATGAGGGTGTAGAAGTACTCCAGACCCAACTTCTCGAACTCAGCCTTGTATTCCTTCTCATAAACCTCCTCAAAGATGATGCGGAACTGAGCGTCATACTGCTTGCTGATGGTGTCCTTGGTCGAGAACCACAGATCCTGCTTGGTATCGATAGCATACTTGAAGCAGCTGTGAGCAAACGAACGGATGGACTTGTCCAGGTTGTGCATACCTTGGAGGACGCCCTCGCCCTTGAACTCGTGGATCACCACTTCCTCGTGCTTGCCGCTAACGCCGTC
>JAEEGL010749637.1_pt1 | contig 11403 bp, 12 predicted proteins | sample 9134231 | NCBI WGS metagenome assembly JAEEGL01 (sample SAMN16246548, study PRJNA631951) | gut metagenome | biome: gut microbiome; feature: rumen; material: fiber-attached | host: Bos | place: Iran: Karaj | collected 2018-10
AAGGATGGCAAGGAACGTTCTATCTACATTTACAATGTATGTGACCATCAGGAATGCTATAAGGAGGTTGGCTCACAGGCCATTTCCTATACAACTGGTGTACCAGCGATGATTGGTGCAATGATGGTAGTTACAGGCCAGTGGAAGAATCCTGGCGTATTTACTACAGATGAATTTGATCCAGATCCATATATGGAAGCTCTTAACAAGTGGGGCTTACCATGGCAGGTTGTAGAGAATCCGGTTCTCGTTGATTAATAATTTGGCTGGCTTGGTATTATGCCAAGCTGGCTTGTTTTATAATAAAGTAATATGGAGTATGAAATATGCTATCTCACGTGGAAACACCATCCTATGTCATAGATGAACAGAAATTAATAGATAATTTAAAAATATTGCAGCAGGTGCAGCAGGATACAGGCTGCAAAATATTACTTGCCCAAAAAGCGTTTTCAAATTTTGCTCTATATCCTCTCATTGGGCAGTACTTAGCTGGGACTACAGCAAGCGGCCTTTTTGAAGCAAGGCTTGGCTTTGAGGAGATGGGCAAAGAAAACCATGTATTTGCCCCAGCATATAAGCCTTCTGATATAGCAGAGCTGGTAAAAATATGTGACCATATAATATTCAATTCTGTAAATCAGTTGATGAAATATAAAGATATATGTCTGAAAGCAGGAGTTGAAATAGGACTTAGAATTAATCCTCAGTGCTCCACACAGGAGGATCATGCTATCTATGACCCATGCGCTATAGGTTCAAGACTTGGTGTTACATTAGACAGGTTAAAAGCGGAAATAGCAAAAGATGCTACTGTATTAGATGGAGTTAGTGGCTTACATTTTCATACTCTGTGCGAACAGAACTCTGATGATTTAAAGACTACCCTTATAGCTGTTAAAGAGAAATTTGGAGAATATTTACACCAAATGAAATGGCTTAATATGGGCGGTGGACATCATATCACAAGAGCAGATTATGATATAGATAGATTGGTACGCCTGATAAGTGATGTGAAATCCGAATATGACCTTCAAGTATATCTAGAGCCAGGAGAAGCTATAGCATTAAATGCAGGATACTTTGTAACAGAGGTTTTAGATATCGTAGATAATGATATCAAAACTCTTATATTAGATGGTTCTGCAGCCTGTCATATGCCAGATGTACTTGAAATGCCATATCGTCCCCCACTTAAGGATTCTGGAAAGTGGGGAGAGAAGCCATTCGAATACAGACTTAGCTCGTATACCTGTCTGGCAGGAGATATCATAGGAGACTATTCCTTTGACCATGAAATAAAAATAGGTGACAGACTTATATTTGAGGACATGGCTATTTATTCCATGGTAAAAAACAATACCTTTAATGGCATTCCTCTGCCTAATATATATTTACTTAAGCAGGATGGCACAATAGAACTAATCAAGAAATTTGGATATGAGGATTTTAAAGGACGATTATCGTAAATACGAATTATAAGGATAACTATAAGCAAACTATGAAAATAGATAGTACACCAAATATTGATAAATTTTATATGCCAGCAGAATACAGTTATCACAGAGGCTGCATAATGATATGGCCGGTACGACCTGGTTCATGGCCACATGGCGGCATTGAGGCAAAAAAAGTATTTGCAGAAATTGCAAGAGCAATTGCTGAAAGTGAAAAAGTATGGATGCTTGCTGATTCTAATCATATATCAGAGGTTGAGGCTGAGTTTAAAGACGACGTAAATATACAACCATTAATTATCCCTACAGATGATGCATGGGCAAGAGACGTTGGACCTACCTGCGTAATAAATGGTAATACCGTCCGTGGAATCGACTGGCAGTTTAATGCATGGGGCGGCGACTTTGACGGTCTATACGCACATTGGGATAATGATGATGCAGCAGCAGCACTTATATGCGATAAGCTTCAAATGGACTATTACGACGCACATCCTTTTGTTTTAGAAGGAGGCAGTATCCACAGTGATGGTGAAGGTACTGTGATAGTTACCGAGGCCTGCCTTCTTAGCAAGGGAAGAAATCCAGATTTGGATAAAAATCAAATTGAAGCAAAGCTTATGGAGTACTTAGGTGCTGAAAAAATAATCTGGCTACCCCATGGAATCTATAATGACGAGACAAACGAACACATAGATAACGTATGTGCTTTCACTGGTCCAGGTGAGGTGGTACTGGCATGGACAGATGATAAGACAGATACACAGTATGCCATGAGTGAAGCCTGCCTTATGGTATTAGAATCAGAACTTGATGCAAAGGGCAGACACTTTAAAATACATAAACTGCCTATTCCTAAAAATCCTGTGTGCATCACAGCAGAAGAGCTTGAAGGTTATGAATTTGAAGAGGGGGAGGACGTTAGAGAAATTGGTGAACGTCTGGCAGCAAGCTATGTTAATTTTTATATTTCAAATGGTGGAGTTATAGTCCCTCAGTTTGGCGATGAGCATGATAAAGTGGCAGTAGAAATATTACAGGGACTGTTTCCAGATAGAAAAGTTTATCCAATTTATGCCAGAGCTATTATAGTTGGCGGAGGAAATATCCACTGCATTACACAGCAGATACCAGGTTAGTGAAATTAGCGCATATACTTAAGAGGAGAATGTATGAGACAAGTTACAGTTGCAGCAGTGCAGATGAAATGTACTCCAGATGTTTCTGAAAATATAAAAAAGGCAGATGAGATGGTAAGACAGGCTGCCCATAAAGGGGCTCAGATTATATTGCTTCCAGAGCTTTTTGAAAGACAATATTTTTGCCAGGAACGCAGATACGAATACTATGAGTTTGCAAAAACAGTTGAAGAAAATGATGGAGTATGCCATTTTAAAGAGTTAGCTAAAGAATTGTCTGTGGTTATTCCTGTAAGCTTCTATGAGAGATGCGGCAATGTGCTTTACAATTCTGTTGCAGTAATTGATGCAGATGGGACAGTGCTTGGCGTGTACCGAAAGACTCATATTCCAGATGATCATTTTTATCAGGAAAAATTCTATTTTACACCTGGGGATACAGGCTTTAAGGTGTGGAAGACTAAATATGGTACAATAGGTGTAGGAATTTGTTGGGATCAGTGGTTCCCTGAAACAGCCAGAGCAATGGCAGTACAGGGGGCAGAAATTTTGCTTTATCCTACAGCTATCGGTAGTGAACCTATTATTGAATGCGATAGCATGCCTCATTGGAGACGATGTATGCAAGGGCACGCTGGATGTAATTTAATGCCAGTAGTGGCTGCCAACAGAATCGGTCTTGAAACGGTAGAGCCTTGCAAGGAAAATGCAATGCAATCCTCAAGCCTTAATTTCTATGGTAGCTCTTTCATGACTGATGAAACAGGCGAAATCCTCGAAAGTGCATCTAGAGATTCTGAGGAAATATTGATTCACACCTATGATTTTGATGAAATAGCATTTAACAGACTTAGCTGGGGCCTCTTTAGAGATAGAAGACCAGAGTGCTATAATGATATGGTAAATTAATATTAGAGGAAGACTTATACAATGGACGAACGATTAAAAAAGCAGCTGGATTTTGCTCTTGAAATTGACAAAGAAAAAAATATTTTCAGACAGACTCATCTGTCAGGTCATGGCAGAAATGAAAATGATGCAGAACATGCCTGGCACATGGCTATAATGGCATATTTATTAAGGGAATATTCAAACGAGCCTATAGACATATCTAAGGTTATGCTGATGTGTTTGATACATGACATAGTAGAAATAGATGCCGGCGATACCTATGCCTATGATGAAAAAAATCTCAAGACTCAAAAGGCCAGAGAGGATGCTGCCAAAGAGAGAATATTTTCTATACTTCCAGAGGATCAAAAGGCAGAGCTTATAGCCTTATTTGACGAGTTTGAAGCATACGAAACAGCAGAATCAAAGTTCGCCCATTCCATGGATAATCTGCAGCCGCTAATGCTTAACAACAGCAACGGCGGCGCGGACTGGCGAGAGCATCAAGTTACATCTAAACAGGTGCACGGCAGACAGGACAAGACAAAGCTTGGCTCAACAAAGCTTTTTGAAGTGGTAGATGACATTATTCAGCAAAACATTGAAAAAGGAAACATCAGGGAGGAAGAGTAATGAAGACTGCACTTATCACAGGGGCAACTTCAGGTATTGGAAATGAGTTTGCAAGACAACTGGCTGACAGAGGGTATAGACTTATCGTCACCGGAAGGCGACAGGATAGATTGGAACAGCTGAAAAATGAGCTTAATGTTCCTGTAGATATTTACGTGTATGACTTGAACAAAAAGAAGGAGTGCTACGAGTTACTTGAAGCACTCCAGGATGAAACCATCGACATATTCATAAATAATGCAGGATTTGGTCTTGCAGGTCCTTTTTTAGAAACTGATGTAAAACGCGAAGTTTCCATGATAAAGGTCAACGATATCGCCATGCATATCCTGTTTAAAGGTATTTTGCAGATGATGCAGCAGGATGGCGGTGGACATATTTTAAACGTTGGTTCATCTGCAGGGCTTCTTCCGGCAGGCCCTTATATGGCTACTTATTATGCCTCAAAAGCATACGTGGTTAGCCTTACAAGAGCCGTCGCTTGTGAATTAAAAGAAAAGAAAAGTAGTGTCAGGGTAAGCGTACTTTGTCCTGGCCCTGTAAATACAGAATTTAATGATGTGGCAGATGTTGTATTTGCTCTAAAGGGAATCACTCCTAGACAATGTGTAAAAGAAGCTTTGAGAGGAATGGACAGAAAAAAAGTTGTAATTGTTCCGTCTCTTCGAATGAAGCTTGCTACCATATTTTCCCATCTTGTGCCATATCCTATTCTTATTAAAATTACTGCTAGACAACAAAAGAAAAAACTGGGGTAGAACTGTTATGAAAATACTTATTACAAATGATGATGGAATAGAAGCAGATGGAATAATCCGTCTTGCCAGGGCGGCAAAGGAGTTTGGCGAAGTATGGGTGGTGGCACCTGAAAGTCAAAGAAGCGCCGCTAGTCACAGCATTAGTTTACATAATGAGATAGATGTTTATCCATATGAAGATTTTCCAATAGAAGGAGTTCATGCATATTCCTGCAGTGGAACACCTGGAGATTGCGTAAGGGTTGGAAGTCTTAGTGTAATGCCTGATAAGCCTGATGCGGTTTTATCAGGAATTAATTTCGGTTTTAATGTTGCCAGCGATATTCAATATTCAGCAACTGCAGGCGCAGCCTTTGAAGCAGCCTTTCAGGAATATCATGCTATTGCACTGTCTGAGGGATGTCATTGTCATGAAGTCACAGATAAATATATTAGAGAAATACTAAAAAAGCTTCTCGGGGAGCCACTTCAGCCTGGATTTATTCACAACGTAAATTTCCCGGATTGTCCTCTTGGGGACTGCAAGGGAATCCTCTATGACAGAAAGGTTTCCAGAGGAATGTTTTACAAGGACCACTACAATATGGTAGAAGAGCTTGATAATGGTGGAAAAAGATATATGGTTGAAGGGGTTTATACTCCAGAAGCTGAAGCGGGAACCGACTTTGAGGCCATTTTAAACAACTATATTTCTGTCGGTGTTGTAAATAATGTGGGATATTGATATAATTACTCTAGTTTTTCTATGATTTTAGGAGGCGAATATGGCAGAGAATAAGAATTTTGTTATAAATGTAAACGGTGACGGAGGGGTTAACATCTCTGAAGAGGTTGTAGGAATCATCGCAGGTCTTGGTGCAGTTGAGGTCGAGGGCGTTGAATCACTTGCTGGCAACCTTACAGCAGAAACCATCTCAAAGGCAGGTCAGGGCAAACTTGCAAAGGCTGTTAGAGTAGTTGACGATGAGCCAGGCAAAATCGTTGTTCGTATGGCAATCAACATGAAATACGGCTACGAGATTCCAAAGGTATCAGGAATGGTACAGGAAAAGGTTAAGCAGGCAGTTGAAACTATGACTGGTCTTGTAGTTACAGCAGTTGATATCAGAATCGCAACTGTATCTGTTGCAAACAACTAGTGACCGCTTATTTATTTTTTATTCATTTTACTGTATAATTATGGGGTGCTATCATGCGATAGCATCCCTATATTATTCTAAACACAAAGATTTTTCAGGAGTATTATTTATGAATAGACACGAAGTTAGAAAAGAAGTATTCAAAGCTGTCTTTATGAACGAGTTTCATGACACTGAGGATATGAAGGAAGTTGTTGATACATTCCTTGAGGGACGCGACAATGCTGAATCCGAGGACCTTGCTAAAAACAACAAAACCCCAGATGACGAGACCTACATCAAGACAAAGGCTGAGGATATCGTTGCAAAGATACCTGAATTAGACGAAATGATCAACAAATCAGTAGACGGATGGAAGACCAGCCGTATGGCAAAGGTTGATCTTACTCTAATCAGACTTGCTTTGTATGAAATCAAAATCGAAAATATTCCAATTGGAGTTGCTATTAACGAAGCAGTTTCATTAGCTGATGAGTTTGGTTCAGACAGCTCAGCAAGCTTTGTTAACGGAGCACTTGCTAAATTAGTACAATGAATAAAAATGTATACAGCGTCTCACAGGTAAATACATACATAGAGCGTATGTTTACAGATGATTTTATGCTGGGCAATCTTTCCCTTACAGGAGAGGTCAGCAACTGCAAATATAATCATACTGGACACATATACTTTACTTTAAAGGATGACAAAGCAGCCATTTCCTGTGTTATGTTTGCCGGCAAGCGTGCCAAAGGTTTAAAGTTTCAAATGAAGGATGGCGACAAAATTGTTGTCACAGGCTACGTTGGAGTTTATAAGCCTTACGGAACATATCAGGTGTATGCAAACGAAATAGAGCTTGCAGGTGTAGGTGATTTATACAAAAGGTTTGAAGCACTAAAGGCTGAACTGGAAGAAAGCGGCATGTTTGATTCCATGTATAAAAAGCCACTGCCTACCCATGCCATGAAAATAGGTGTGGTTACAGCACCAACTGGGGCAGCAGTTCATGACATCATTCGGGTTTCCAAAACCAGAAATCCTTTTGTACAGATAGTGCTTTATCCAGCCCAGGTACAGGGAGAGGGAGCAGCAGCTTCTATCATCTCCGGAATCAATTGTCTGGATTCAATGGGGCTTGATGTGATTATTGTAGGTCGTGGTGGAGGTTCCATTGAGGATTTATGGGCCTTCAATGAGAAACCGGTAGCAAAAGCCATTTTTCATGCTGAGACTCCTATTATCTCAGCAGTTGGACACGAGACAGATTTTACCATCGCGGATTTTGTCGCTGATAAAAGAGCAGCCACACCATCCCAGGCAGCGGAGCTTGCCAATTTCGTATATACGGATTTTGCCAATCAGCTTGACAGATATTCTGACAGAATCAATAGAGCATTCGACTACAAGCTTGGGGCTTATGAGGAACGCATCAACAGCCTAAGACAAAGACTACAGCTTCTTCGCCCTGAAAACAAAATCAAGGCAAATGAAGAACGTCTCAAGCATTTTAGCATTCGACTTCAAAATCTTATGGACGCAAAGCTTGACAGATATGCAAACAGGCTTGTTGCAATTTCAGGAAGGTTAGATGGACTTTCTCCTGCTAAAAAGCTTGCAGCCGGTTTTGGATATGTTACGGATGAAGCCGGAACACGTGTGGATTCAGTTTCGCAGCTAAAGCAGGATGATACTATTCTCATTCGTATTAAAGATGGACAGATTACAGGCAAGGTTCTTGAGACTAAGCCTTTACAATAAATCAGGAGATTTTAAATGGAAGAGCGTAAGGACGGAACAATTGAAGAGAGCTTTGAAGCTTTAGAGGATATCATCACAAAGTTAGAGTCATCTGACATTTCTTTGGATGAGTCCTTTACTTTATATAAGGCAGGAATGGAAGAATTAGCAAATGCCAATTCAAAAATAGAACAGACTAAAAAGGCTGTTATGGCTATCAGCAAAAATGGTGGCTTAGAGGTCTTTGAAGAGGAACAGTAGCATGGAATTTAAAAATGAACTTAGTCTCAGAGTTGAGGCTGCAGAGGATGTTGTTTGCAGATTTCTACCAGATGTAGAAGGCATGCAAAAAACTATTTTTGAAGCCATGGAATATGGCGTTACAGCTGGAGGCAAACGGCTGCGTCCTATTTTGATGAACGAAACCTTCCAGTTGTTTGGCGGCAAGGGTGATGTTATTGAGCCATTTATGGCAGCCATCGAAATGATTCACACCTACTCCCTTATTCATGATGATTTGCCTGCTATGGACAATGATTCACTTCGAAGAGGCAAGCCTACGGTGCATGTTGCTTTTGGTGAAGCTATGGGAGTTCTTGCAGGAGATGCTCTTTTAAATTATGCTTTTGAGACTGCACTAAATGCATATGACGCAGATACTGATGTGACAGCAGTGACCGAGGCCATGAGGATACTTGCCCGAAACGCAGGCGTATTTGGCATGATTGGCGGCCAGGTAGTAGATGTTGAAGCTGAGAAAAAACAGCTTGAAGTCACAGAAGACATGCTTCATTTTATTTATGACCTAAAGACTGGAGCCTTAATCGAAGCTTCCATGATGATAGGTGCTGTTCTTGCAGGTGCATCTGAAGAACAGGTTCAGGCCATTGAAGGCATTGCAAAAAATATTGGTCTTGCTTTCCAGATTCAGGATGACATTCTTGATATCGAAGGGGATGAAGCAACCCTGGGCAAGCCAATCGGTTCAGATATTAGAAATGAAAAGACTACCTACGTTACTTTCGCAGGTATGGAAAAATCCAAAGAAGAGGTAAAACGTCTCACAGATGAAGCTATTGCAGAGCTTAACAAATTGCCAGTTCACAATGAATTTCTGGTTGAATTATTAAGCTATCTGGTTTACAGAGACAAATAAATAGATATGGTCCTTGAAAAGATAAAGCAACCTAATGATATAAAGAAGCTCAGTGAACAGGAGCTAGAGATACTCCCAGGAGAAATCAGACAGTTTTTGATAGAGCATCTTTCAAAAACTGGCGGTCATCTTGCGTCAAATTTAGGTACTGTTGAGCTAACAATCGCATTACATCTGCTTTTAGATTTCCCTAAGGACAAACTGGTTTGGGATGTGGGACATCAGGCATATACCCACAAAATCCTTACAGGACGTGCAGAGGAATTTGAACATCTCAGACAGTATGGTGGCATCAGTGGTTTTCCAAAAAGATGTGAGAGCCCTTGTGACAGCTTTGATACAGGCCATAGCTCAACATCTATTTCAGCAGCCCTTGGCTATAGTTTGGCCAGAGATTTAGCTGGTGATAATTACAAGGTCTGTGCTGTAATCGGAGATGGTGCACTTACAGGTGGCCTTGCTTATGAAGCATTAAATAATGCCTCAAGACTTAACAAATCAAACATGCTTATTATCTTAAATGATAATGAGATGTCTATATCTAAAAACGTTGGTGGAATGTCCACAAATCTTGAACGACTTCGCACCAGCCAAAAATACGTAGGCCTAAAAAATAATGTTATATCATCTTTGGAAAACTGGCCAAACGGTGAAGGCATTATCAGAAAAATTCGTAGCACCAAAAATGGAATCAAACAGCTGATGGTTCCAAACATGGTTTTTGAAGATTTAGGCATCATGTACTTAGGCCCAGTTGATGGCCACAACATAAAGGCTTTGCTTGAAACCTTTGAAATGGCCAGCAAAATTAAAGGACCTGTTTTAGTTCATGTTATCACCAAAAAGGGTAATGGCTATGAACCAGCGGAGCGTCATCCATCTCGTTTTCATGGCACAGATATTTTCGAGATAGAGACAGGTCTTCCAAAGCGTAGCAGTAGTCCCGGATATACAGATGTATTTTCTACTGTCATGAGAAAGATGGGAGATAGAAACCCCGAAGTAGTAGCTATCACAGCAGCTATGGCAGAAGGTGCAGGACTAAAGCGATTTAGAAATATGTTTCCAGACAGGTTCTTTGATGTAGGTATTGCAGAGGAGCATGCTGTAACCTTTGCTGCAGGCCTTGCGCTTGGTGGCAGAGTCCCAGTGTTTGCAGTATATTCTTCATTCCTGCAGCGTGCCTATGACCAAATTCTTGAGGATGTTTGCTTACAAAATCTTCATGTGATATTTGCCATAGACAGAGCAGGTCTTGTTGGTGCAGACGGAAGTACACATCAAGGCGTGTTTGATGTTTCCTTCCTTACTTCAATGCCAAATATGACTGTTATGGCTCCAAAGAACAAATGGGAGCTGTCAGATATGATGAAATATGCAGTATCTGAGCACAACGGTCCAATAGCTATCAGATATCCTAGAGGAGAAGCATACTGTGGCCTTAAGGAACATAGAGCTCCAATTGTTTTAGGCAAGGCTGAGGAAATAAAGTCAGGCTCGAAGGTAATGCTTTTTGCATATGGTTCTATGGTTAAAAAGGCTGAGGAGGCGGAAAAGCTTCTTTTGGAAAAGGGAATAGATGCAGGTATCTGTAATGCCCGTTTTGCAAAGCCATTCGATAAAGAATACCTTGATGGAATTAAAGATAAATACGATTTAATTGTAACCTTAGAAGAAAATGTGACAACTGGTGGCTTCGGCCAACAGGTGCAGTCATATCTTTCAGAAATAGGTTACAAGGGAAAGGTTCTTAAAATAGCCATTCCAGATGAATTTGTTCAGCATGGCAGTGTAACACTACTGTTTAAGGAACTTAGGATGGATGCTGAGTCCATTTTAGAGCGTATATTAGAGAGTTTAGGAAATTAGAATGAAAGAAAGACTTGATATAGTTTTAGTAGACAGAGGTTTTGCGCCTTCACGAGAAAAAGCGAAAACCATGATTATGGAAGGCAACGTCTTTGTAAAAGGAAACAGAGAGGACAAAGCCGGCACCAAAATAGATGTGGATGCAGATATCGAAATACATGGTCAGCAGCTTAAATATGTGAGCCGTGGTGGCCTTAAGCTTGAAAAGGCCATGACACATTTTGACATTACACTTGATGGCAAGGTCTGCATGGATATCGGTGCATCTACAGGGGGCTTTACAGATTGCATGCTTCAAAATGGAGCCACTAAAGTATTTTCTGTAGATGTAGGCTATGGTCAGTTTGCCTGGAAGCTTCGCCAGGATCCAAGAGTTGTATGTATGGAAAAAACCAACATCCGTTATGTGACTCTTGAGGATATAGGCGAGCAGCTTGATTTTGCATCTGTGGATGTTTCATTTATCAGCCTTACAAAGGTTTTAGGACCAGCAAAAGCCCTTCTTAAGGACGATGCCGAAATGGTTTGCCTGATTAAGCCTCAGTTTGAAGCTGGCCGTGAAAAGGTTGGAAAAAAGGGTGTTGTCAGAGACCCTGCAGTTCATGAAGAGGTTATAAACAACATCATAGATTTTGTTAAAGA
>JAEEGL010799020.1_pt1 | contig 11403 bp, 10 predicted proteins | sample 9134231 | NCBI WGS metagenome assembly JAEEGL01 (sample SAMN16246548, study PRJNA631951) | gut metagenome | biome: gut microbiome; feature: rumen; material: fiber-attached | host: Bos | place: Iran: Karaj | collected 2018-10
CCTCCGGGCTGAGAAGGCCCTGCCGCATCAGCAGCATAACCGCCGTGGCGGTGAACTGCTTTGTGACCGAAGCCAGCTGGAAGATCGTGTCCTCCGTGATCGGCAGCGTGTCTTCGGGATCCCGGAAGCCGAGAACGCCCTTGGACACGAGCTCACCATTTTCGGCGTAGAGCCAGGCCCCGTTGAAGCGGTCCTTTTCGTTCAGCTCACGGGCTAATTCGTGCATCACAGAATTCTTATCCATTAGAATAATTCTCCTTACAGTTTTTTACAGGTGATACCGTTGACCGTCAGGCAGTTTTCGCCGAAGATGATCTTGGCAAAGCCGCCCTTGCGGCCGAAGGTCTTCTTTCCGATGGGATAGAGCTGACTGGTAAATTCACCGTCGCCGCCGAAGAACTTTGCGTACAGCTTTCCGTCCTGCATGAAAACCTCGTCAACGCAGATCTCAGCGTCATCGGGATGCCCGTATTTGCCGCACACTGCTTTTAAGCTTCGTTTGCCCGGCATCTCGGTCAGTTTTTCTTCCATGGTTTGGAACAGCTCGATGGCCATATAGGATTGCTTCCAGTCAAGCTCTTCAGTGGATCGGTTGAACATACTGGCTACACACAGATCTTCCCGCAGAGAGAAGAGCCACTCCGTCAGGAAGCCTTCGTTCCAGCCATCGTGCTCGCCGATGTCGCCTCTGAGATTGTAGACGCAAAGCCCGCAGCTGTCCATGACCGGCGTCATCATGCGCCGCGCGGTCTTTTTTTTCAGGAAGCCGCCCTTACGGTAGCTCTTCGACAGGGCAAGACCGATCTTCACAAGTTCTGTGGGCGTCGTCCACAGACCGGCAGCGGCGTGCTCGGGATAATAGTGATAGCCGTGTGCAGGATCTTCCTTCTGCGCCAGCCTGAAACCGAACGCGGCGTCGGAAACCAGTTCCTCATCCAGCGGCTGGAAAAAGCCGGTGCGCTTCAGCCCCAGAGGCTCGGCGACCTCCTTTTGGAAGGCTTCGCGGAGCGTGGTCCCCGTCATGCGAGTAAATGCCAGCTCGGCCAGGATTATCCCGCCGCCGGAGTACATGTGCTGTTTACCGTAGGGACGGATCCTGCGGAGCCTGGGTGTGACGCCCTTGCCGTTCAGCACGTCCTCGAGCGAGAGCGGCTCGTGTTTTGCCGGATAGCCGGGGAAGCCGTGCAGGTTGTAGCCCGCCGTGTGGGAAAGCAGCGCGGCGAAGGTCACCGGGCCCTTCCCCGCGAACTCCGGCACCACGCCCGAGATGTCCGCGTCAAGGTCGATGATGCCTTTGTCAACATACCGCAGAAGCGTCAGCGCGAACATGGGTTTGCTGACGGACCCCGCCTGGAACAGCATGTCCGGGTTCACCGGGAAGTCCTCGCCGTAACGTCCGCTGCCGGCGCAGTAGGTGACAAGATCGCCGTCTACGTCATGGACAGCGATGCTCACGCCGCAGCCCTTCCTGCCCTTGATGTGCATGGCCTTATCCACATCGACGCCGTATAAATTCTTGATGATCCGATTAGGGCCTTTGAGCATCCGCATCAGCACGGCCTCACCGCTGTCGATGATGCCGGTCTCCCGGAAGCCGGCTTTATGATAGATGTGCAGGCCGCGCTCGTTTTCCGGCTCGGTGGACAGGAAGAGCCGGTCGGCCCCGTTTTCTTTAAAGTATTTGATGATCTCCTGCAGAGCGGCCTGACCGCAGCCCCTGCCCTGTTCGCTTTTGTCGATCATGAAGCGCCAGAGCCAGTAACGGTCGTCCTCGTCCTCTTCTTCCGGATTGAATACGAACATGCAGAAGCCCACCAGCTTCTCATCTGCATAGATGGCAAAAGGCCGGGCTATACCGGGCTGCTCCGCGTTAGCCTCATCCGCCTGCCGCAGCGAAACTTTATTAGTTGCGACGAAAGGCTGATCTTCCCGCACGGAAAGGGCCAGAACGGCTTCCCGATTATTATCATTGACAGGTTCCAGTTTGATTATCATAAGTTTTTTCTCCTTGATCAGATGTTTTAGCATGAATTGTTCCTGTATTATGTCAGCTGCTGAAAACAGGCGCAAAAAATACCGCAGCGAAGCAGCTCCCGTCGTGGCTGCATCCTGCGGTGCCCACTATCCGAAAGTTACTTAAGCGGCGCACTAAAACAGAGGGATATACCCTTCCGTCACGCTATGCGCCTTTATTCAGTTAATCAGCGGATAACCTCTCTGTTAATCACTGGTTTACGCTCCTTTCGCAGATTCACAAAATGATTATATATGATATTTCCCTGAAAATCAATGCGCAAAGAAAGAATCAATTGCAGGGTTGATACCACTGATACTTTTCCGTTTCAGCCCAAATTGCTCCGCGCTGCCAAACTATTATCCGATCGTTATCATTGTTGATAACAGAAAGCAGCAGGCACTCCGTAGAATGCCTGCTGCTTCAAGCCATTAATGACAATTCAGCACTTTTCAAAACACTAAAGTGTATCACTCCCACTCGACTCCAGAAGGAGTTTTACTAAGCATATTTGGTTAGTTTTGTTGAATACAATATTCCAGGTGTTCTGATTAGCCTAAAAACATGGGCTATCTGCCGGGTTGTTGTCATAACGTTGTCACGTTGTTTAGATACAGTCGACCATTTTTCTTATTCAATTTCAAGCAACATGGCCAGCCGCCTATCGATCTCAGCCTTTGGAAGCCGAATCACACCGCCATTATTTTCCTTAAGCTGTTCCAAACAGTATCGTAGCTCTGCATCATCTATATGTCCATCAGAGCGTAAACGATCTAGAATCCCAAGCGTACCCATAATGGTGACATCTTCTCGTATAGCAGCTTTTCGTAAAGCCCCGTCCCCTGTAAGAAGGATTATTTTACGCTCTTTTGCGATAGCTAACGCAATGCGATCATAAGTAGATAGGCGAGTGTAACGAGATCCGTACCGTTGTGCAAGAAAGAACTCTTCGATAGTTATATCAACAGGAACTAATCCACATGTCATTAATTCTTCGCCGAGACCGGGCGGAGATAATAGTTCATCCACAACGGCGTCCTTACTCATGATGTATGTGTACGGAAGCCGAAAAGGCAATTGAATTCGATGAATAGTGGAGAAATCAATCCACACGCTAGTGTCGCTACTGATGAATTGCACCTAGTTACACCTCGCTAAACTTTCTCATGGCCAAAACATCGGTGTAGGGACGCTGCAACAATTCAGCGCCTCGTTGGACGCTGACCTCCTCTTCATTTACAGCCCGAAATACCAATTGGTCGAATAAGGTGGGGTGTTCTGGTTCAATTCTGCTTGGCTCCGCCGTACGCCATCCTGCTTGGGAGGCGGCAACGTAGAAACGTTTTACAGTGGACTCGGAAAGAATACCACAGAGTTTAGCCCGGGTAACAAGCATCATCATGGAGATGCCATATTCTTCCGCCACGAGCAACATATCCCTCGTTACAGAGGTGCGCCTTATTCCCAGTTCACGAATTGCGTCGCTTTTCGGGAACAAAAAAGCTCCTCCAATTGCAGTTGCGTGCTCTTCAATGTCCTTTTCTGACATATCATCTGGCCAATTAAACATTAAATGGGCGAGTTCATGCACTGAAGTGGACCGATTACGTTCTGCACTCATACTTGGATTAAAAACAATATACGGCCTTCCGTTTACAAAACCGTTCATGCCGGAAAACTTTGAATTTCCAACAGGACATTCAAAAACCAGAATGCCTTTGTTTTCTAGTTTTCCTATCAAATCCTCAATTGGTCCATCAGGCGCGAATCCAAGATGCAACCGCAATTGAGTTGCATTCTTTTCGTTATCATCAGAGAGGCGCAAAGAATGACAATCCGGCGCATCTGGTAAAACTTCGCCACCAAGCACTTCAACAACGGTCATAAATCGGCCAAAGTATTCCTCGACGCTCTCCTTAATGAATTCCTGTTGCGTTTGAGATAATGATGCGTTTTTTCGAAATTCTGCATGCTGAAAGACGAGCTTGTCATTTCGAACAGCCAGAAAGTCAGAAATACGAACTCCTAACACATCGGCAAGTGCAGACAAAATCTCCATGCTCGGATTACGAGAGCCATCTTCATAGTTAGTGATGGCCATAGCAGAAACATGAATCTTTTCGGCAAGGGCTTTTTTCGATAATTGGTTTTTCAAACGATAGTATTTTAGATTCTTACTAAACATAGCCCAGACCTCCTCCTGTTTATATATTAGCAGATTTTCAAAAAAAGTAAACAGGCGACGAGGACTTTTTTTCGACTTCCTGCATTTTTTCTGCCGTTGTCATGCTGGACGTCCAGCGATTCCCCCAGAAACTGATGCGCTCTCTACAACTTGGCAATCTTGACTCATTCATTCAGAAGATCAGAAAGTACGCGGAAATGACCGAATTAACGCCTTACGCAGCTCATGAGCTTATAAAGGCAATCTATGTCGGGGCTCCTGATAAAAGCAGCGGAAAACGCCGCCAGAGCATCCATATCTGCTATGATCTGATTGGATTCATCCCGCTGAGTGAACGGATGATGCAGGAAATGGCATGACCCGAAGATCATGCCATTCCTGAAAACTATAAAACTGTCTTATGAGGGCCGCCCCTCTGAGCTCCTTTTTTTCGCGGGCATTTTCCTGTAAAACGCTTTCTTGCGCTGCCGCCGCGCCTTTACTTCTTCTCCTCTTCTTCCGCCTCTTCGCCGACGAGCCGGACCGCGATGCGCTCCTCCGGATCGTCGATGCCGTTATCGGCCAGCGCCTTGCTGCAGGTCTCGATCAGGTCAAAATACGAATCCCAGTAATGCGGCGTCTCGCACCAGCCTCTGACCGTGAAGATGTAGGTATCGTCGTCGACGGCCGTCAGGCGGGCAAACGGCGCGGGATCCGGCAGAATGCCCGGGCTCTGCTGCGCCGCCGCGAGAAGAACGTCGCGGACGAAGTCCTGGTCGATGTCGTTCGTGATCTTGAAATCCAGATCGATCCGGCGGATCGGCTCCGCGGTAAGGTTCGTGACCTTCGCGCTCATCAGGTCGCCGTTCGGGATCAGCACCGTCCGGTTGTCCAGCGTCAGCAGCTTCGTATAAAAGATGCTGATGTCGCGGACGATGCCTTCCGCGTCGGAGGCTTCGATATAATCGCCGATCTTGAACGGCCGGAAGATCAGGATCAGGAAGCCGCCCGCCAGATTCGCCAGGGCGCCCTGAAAGCCGAGGCCGACCGCCAGGCCGCCGGAAGCGATGAGGGCGGCGACGCTCGTCATCGGAACGCCGAGGATCTCGATCAGCCCCACCACGAGCACCACGTAAAGGAGGATCTTGACGACCTTCCCGAGAACGGTCTTCACCGTGTGGTCCATTTTGGACTTTTCCAGCTGCCGGTTCACGATCTTCATGATGAACTTGATCAGCAGCAGACCGACCACCAGCACCAGGATCGCCATGATAATCTTGCCGCCGGAAGTCGCGCCCATATCGATGACTTTATTCATAAACTCTTCCATTTTTCTGCCTCCCGATGGATCTTTCCGTGTCAAAAACTATGCTTCGCCTTCATCATACCACAAGTTTCCCCGGGAAGGAACGGCCGTTTTGCATTTCCGGAAAAACTCCGCTATAAATTTTGCAGAAAAAGCCGGATCTCCCCTTGACATACCTTGACTGTCGATGTAAACTGTATGCATAGATACTCGAGGCACAGGAGATCTGCCATGAAATTCGAAAAAACACTGCTCAGCGGAAGCAACGCGATGCTCATCTTAAGTCTTTTAAGCGACGGCGACAAATACGGCTACGAAATGGTCCGGGAGTTAAAGCGCCGCTCCGAAAACGTCTTCGAGCTGCAGGAAGGCACGCTCTATCCCCTGCTGCACGCGCTCGAAAAGTCCGGCGACGTGAAGGCTTACGATAAAACGACGCCGGCGGGCCGCGAGCGCCGCTACTATCACTTGAGCGAGAAAGGCGCGCAGCGGCTTCAGGAAAAGATCCGGGAATGGCGCTTTTTTTCCGAAGGCGTAAATACGGTGCTGGGGGCGGCGGCTCCCTCTCTGGGGTAAAAAGATGAAGATCCTTTCCTTTGAAAAATGGTGCCGGAAGGCCGTGCAGGGGGTCCGCTTCAAGGCGGACCGGCCGCGCATCGAGGAGGAGCTGTACGGCCACATGGAAGAACTCTATGAGGAGTATCTTTCGGCCGGCGAAAAGGAGCAGGCGGCGGAAGCCGCGGTCCTTGCCGAAATGGGGGACGCGGCGGAGACCGCGCGCCAGCTGCAGGCGGTGCACCGCCCTTTCTGGGGCTATGCCTTGAAAGCGGTCCGCGCGGTGCTGATCGCGGCGCTCGTCCTGGCGCTTTTATACCTGCCGCGTTTTATTTCCCGGACAAAGCGCTATGTTTCCGCTGTCAGTCCCGAGTTCAATCATTTTTTAATTGATTTCGAGGATCGCCTGGCAACCGGCGGCGTAACGGGTGAACGCGTCTTTTTCGCCAAACCGATGAGCAAAGCCTCCTCGGACGGCTATACCTTTATCCTGACCCGCGCCGCCGAATGGATCTTTAGCGGAAAAGACGGCAGCACGGACTGCAGTTTCTATCTCATGGTCGAAGTTTCCAATCCCCTTCCCTGGGCGGAGGAAAGCGATATCCTCCGGGAGTTTTACGCCGTGGACTCGCTCGGACAGGTGTATAAGGCGTTCAACCGTACCGATTACAGGGATCCGGAAGATCAGGTTCTGGCCGGCAACCCCTATTCCTCTTCCGGGCTGGGCACCGTGCGCTGGTCTCTGTGGCTGACCAATTACTGCTCGCAGGAAGCGGACTGGATCGAGCTGCGCTACGATCTGGCCGGCCGCGACCTGCGTCTGCGGGTGGATCTGAAAGGAGGAGGCGTAAAATGAAGAAGCTCAAACTTTTCCTGAACCGGATCCCGCGTCCCGCTCGGGTGCTTCTGGATCTTATTCTGACGGCTCTCCTTCTGTTTTTCTGTTATCTGGCTGCCGGCGCGCCGCCCTTGAGCGAGGAAAGCGCTTTCCGCCGCGCGGAGAAAGCCAATCTGGTCGGGCCGGCTTCCGTTCTGGATATCGTCACGCTCCCTTCGGACTGGGTCCCCGCCGGCTATCAGAAACTGCTCGTTGCGGACGCCGGGGACGAGATCCTCTTCTATACTTATTACCTCGGGACCGGTACTTCTTCCACGGACGGCGTATTTGTCCGCCGGGAAAAGACCGACGGCTTCCTGCTGACCGTCCTGCCGATGGAGACGACGGCTCTTCTGCCTTACCGGCCGAGTTCCACGTACGTCCGGATGCTGCCCGTCTTCCTCTTTACGGACAGAGTCTCCGCCGCCCGCGCCGAGCTGCACTTTACGCTTTCGGAGCGTTACGAGGTGACCCTCTCTGCGGACCGGAGAGACGCCGCCTGGTTTACGTTCGAAGTGCCCCTGACGAAAGAGCTGTGGTTCAGCATAGACAAGGATCGGATGGCGGATCTGATCGCCACGAATGCTTTTTACACGAAAACGCGCGGGGAATACCCCGCGCAGATCCGCCTGTATAATGCCGAAGGCGTGCTTCTGGAAGAAAGGGAGCTTTCTTTCCGCTCCCGCCTCAGTCCGTGATCACGATCTTTTCGATCACCGGCTGCTGATCCTTCGGGATCGTCCCGTTGTTGTCCGTCGGCTTCGCGTCCTTCGCGATCTTCCGAACGATATCCAGGCCTTCCGTCACGCGCCCGAAAGCAGCATAATAACCGTCCAGGTGCGGGGCGTCGCCGACCATGATAAAGAACTGGGAACTCGCGCTGTTCATGCTGTTGGCGCGCGCCATCGAAATGACCCCCGCCACGTGCTTGATGGAATTCTGAACGCCGTTGGCGGAGAATTCGCCCTTGATCGTCGCGGCGGATTTTCCGTCCTTCCCGGCACCGCCCTGGATCATGAAGCCGTCCATGATGCGGTGGAAGGTCGTGCCGTCGTAGAAGCCGGACTGTACCAGCTTGATAAAGTTCGCCACGGTGATCGGCGCGGTCTCCGCGTCCAGCTCCACTTTGATCACGCCGTAGTTTTTCACGGTGATCTCCGCGTGGCGCAGCTTGCCGTCCGATTTTCCGCAGGCGGCCAGCGTCAGGGCCGCCAGAAGGATCATCAGCCATATCCATCCCTTTTTCATCTTGCTTCTCCTCCGTTTTCCGTTTCGGCTCCGCCGCCCGGCAGGGCGTAGAGCGCTTCGCTCATCAGATCCCCCCACAGGCCCCAGCGGGCGCACTGCTCGCGGTGCTCTGTCGGATAGAAATAATAAAGATCGTTCTCAAAATAGGTTTCAAACTCTTCCCCGCAGGAAAAAGGCAGGGCTTTCAGCATCGTTGCGGAGACCGCAAAGGACAGCGGCTCGCCGTCCACCTCGCCGGCAAAGGAAAATCCCTCTGAATTCAGCTTCGCCGTGCCGCTCCCGCTCTGCTCCTCTTCCTTCCGGAAGCGCCGCACCGTGACCTCGCAGCTTAAGTCTGGCCCGCCTTCCCGGAGCTCCCGCGCCTCCAGGGCGTGGTACAGATCGGCGATGTTCCGGAAGCCGTACGGGTTATCCGCAAAGGAATAATCCTCGCCTGCCGTCAGCTCCATGCCGCAGGCGCCGCAGCGAAGCACGTTGTCCTCCGCTTTGAGCGCGTAAAGCGCCCCGCAGGCGGGGCAGCGGTAGATCAGGTCCGGCAGCCCCTGAAGAAGGTTTTTCTTCGGGAAGACCGTTCCGCTCTCTTTTGCCCAGGCGAATTCGTCGTTTTCGATCCCGCGGCAGATCCGTTCGTTCACCTCGTCCGGCGTCATTTTTTTCAGTTCTTCCGGCGGGATCACCTCCCGCAGCTCCATCCGCACGGTCTGCTTGATGAAGAACGGCCGCCATTTCGGCTTGTTTAAGTACGCGCCGCGCAGCCGCACGATCACCAGCGGCACGCCAAGAAAGCGCGCGAAGGAGCCGGCGGACGCGATGATCGGATAGGTCTCACCGGTGATCGACATGCGGCCTTCCGGCGCCATATAGAGGCTGTGTCCACCCTTGACCGTCCGTTTCGCCTTCAGGATCACCGCGCCTTCGTCCTGAAAGAGCTTTTTCGGGATCACGCCGATCCCCAGCAGCAGCTTTTTCAGAAGCCCTTTTCGGAAATAGTACTCGTTGGCGATCGGGACCACCCGGCGCGGCCAGATCTGGCAGGCCAGGCCGAAATAGTCCATCGACGAAGGATGATTGCTCACGTAAAGCGCCGGTCCGTCCGGCAGGGAAAGACCGTTCGTTTCAAACCGATAGCTGACGCGGCCGCGCAGGAAAAGCCTTACGCCCCGGCACAGGACAGGATACCAGGCGCTGTCCGGCGTGCCGGCGCGCGATTTTTTGCTTTTGTTCCGCGCCGGGTCCTTTTTTGATTCTTCCACGTAAATGTTTATCCGTTTCCGTCTCCGGGAAAACGCTCTCCCGGAAACTGTTTTATTTCAGAACGTATACGTCTATCGTCTGGTTGTAGACCGCGCCGAGGACCGTGCCGTATTTGGGAGACTGCACGACCACGTACCGTTCGTAGCCCCGCATCAGCATGGCGCCGGTAAACACGTCGACCAGATCGTACTTGCCGCCGTCGTTCCGGACGGAGAGCCAGCCGTTGTTCCAAACCTTCGAGCCCTTGATCTCATATTCCTTCGTATTGAAGTTGTAATATGCGGAAGTCTTGCCGACGAAGAAATCGAAAATATTTGCCGCGTTCTTGTCAAACTCGCCCAGGATCTCGCCGTCCTCACGGACAAACAGCCAGCCGTCATCCGAAGTTCTGAGCTTCAGAACGCGGTGAAGCTCGTCGTATGCGGTGCCGAAGGTCTCAACTTCCTTCTCCGTTATAAGCTTTCCGTCCAGGCTGTACGCGTGGTAGGGCTGGCTGAATCCGTTGCGGACAAACAGGAAGGGACCGATCGTCATGGGTGCGCTGATGCCCTGCACCTGGATCTCCGCCGATACCGCCTGACCCTTTTGATTTAACAGCGTGTAGCCGTAGCCGTCGCCCAGCTTCCGGCCGGAAAAATACCCGTAGCCGCCTGTATCATACGAAAGCGTGCTGTCGTTCGGGTCAAAGCTGAAGACTTCCGTCCCGTCTGCCCGGTACAGGGTCCCTTTGGAGGGCTCCGTCACGGTATAGCAGCCGTTCTTAAAGACTTCTGCGCCGGACGGCAGCAGGCTTCCGTCCGCCCGCATATACCTTTTCCCGTCGCTGGTTTCGATCAGTTCGCCGCAGAGAGCAGATCCGTACTTGAAGCCGTCGTATTCTGAGGCTTTGGTTCCGGAGAACCCCGGCACGGGCTGACCGGTCTTTAAGGAGACCAGCGTCCATTCCCCTTTGAAATACACATTCTGATTGGAAGAATCGTTTTTGTCAAATGCATCGGCATAGAAGGAAAGGACCGCCTCTTCCGGGTCCGCCGTTTCCTCCGTCACTTTGATGCACAGTGCGTAAAACTCGTTGCAGTCCAGGATCTCCGCGTATTCCTCCGGGAGGATCTCCCGGCCCTTCGGATCGATGATGCCGTAGCGGTTCAGGGACTCAGCCGTTTTTTCATATTCGCTGCCGTTTTGGGAAACGATCAGATACTTTCCTGCGTAATCCTCGCCCGAACCGTACAGGCCGCCCTTGGGATAGAGCGCTCCCGTATCGCTGGCACCGTCGTAAGCCATAAGTCCGAGCAGCTCGTTTGCTTCCTCCAGATACGCCACGCCGGCGGCTGTCAGTTCGTAATCCCGGCCTTCTTCCATGGTCACGGACATGAGCTTTTCCAGCTCGCCCTTAAGCGGTTCCTTCTCCGTCTCTTCCGGGGGTGCTTCCGTGGTTTCCGGCTCCGTGGGAGCTTCCGTCGTCGCAGCGGGCTCCGCCGTCTGCGCTTCTTTCGAAGGCTCCGTCTGTACGGGGACCGGGTCCGTCTGCGCGGGCTTCGTATCGTTGCTTACGGCTTCCTGCGTACCGGCCGCGGAGGTTTTCCGGCTGCTTTCCGTCGGATCCGTTTCCTTTCCCCGGAACACGCCGGCGATGGCTAGAACCGCGATGATCAGCAGGCAGGCGGCCGGAAGGATCCAGACGAGCGGATTCAGCTTTTTCTTGGCGGGCTTTACCGCTTCCGCGCTTATTTGGCTCCCGGCGGCGCCGGCATTCGTCCCGGAGATCCGCTCTTCTCCTCCCGCATAAGCGGCCGGACCTGCGGCGGGCGCTTCCGCCGGGACCGCGTCCGTTTCCTCCGGTCTCCGGCACGGCTTCAGCATCTCGGCCGTCAGGATCTTATTCAGGAACTCTTCTTCGGTCCGGTAGTTGTGGCGCAGGATGCACTGCTGCGCGGAAAGCTGCAGCTCCATGCCGGGAGACATCTTCGTCTCCTCCAGCAGGA
>JAEEGL011072436.1_pt1 | contig 11403 bp, 6 predicted proteins | sample 9134231 | NCBI WGS metagenome assembly JAEEGL01 (sample SAMN16246548, study PRJNA631951) | gut metagenome | biome: gut microbiome; feature: rumen; material: fiber-attached | host: Bos | place: Iran: Karaj | collected 2018-10
GTCTCCGGCGTACCGTATCTCCAGACGGTATTCGCCTGCGTCCGGGATTTTCGCTTTCAGGAATCCCCCGTTCACCCTGGTTGTCTCTAATGGCGTTCCATTCAGGCATACCGTCCATTTTCGGTCATAAGGGATCGAAGTGATCAGCCATCCGGGCCCTTCCGTACTAAGTGTTCCCGTAAACCGGTTCTCATCCTGTATCCGGATCTGTACCCCGTGCTTCTGCGCTTCTTCTGCCTGCTCCCTGTAAATCCGGTACCAGTTCGGCCGGTTGGCCACATGGAAGGAAATTACCTTCAGATGTCTCTTCGTGCCTGCGTCAAACCAGACAGAACTGATATCGTCGTTCGCGATTTCAAACACAACGTGCGGGCCGCCCATAAAATACGCGCCGGCAGTTTGTCCTTTCCGGTCCCGCATGTAAATCCCGCTTCTGCTGTTATAGTCAAACTCCGCTTCCATAATCAGCACGCTGTTTTCCGGAAGCGGTTCGAAGAGATAGGTATCGTTCTCCATCCGATACTCTGCTTCGCTGTACGCTGCCGGTTCCTCCGCGTTTTCCCCGGAAGTTGCCGGATCCTGTGTAACATAAACGAATGGGAAGACATACCGGTTCTCATACACTCTGATTCCGTTCTGTTCTCCGATCAGTTCATATCCGTAACGGAATGCCATGTCATCCTTGGTCAGCAGGTATTTTGCCGAAGCCGCGGACTCAAAGCGGATATTTCCTCCGCCTCCGTACAGGAAATGGTTCTCTCTCCGCGGCAGGGAATAGTGCTGATAGATATCAAGCACGCTGCTGTTGATTTCAGTGCCTCCTACATAGGAAGCGCTTCCTTTGTATCCTTCTGCGAGGGAGTCCGACTGGAAAACCGTTACATAATCCTTTTCAATTCTGTACCATTCTCCGTCAGGCAGGGAACGTATGATTTCACTGGTCACGGCGTGTTCCTTCCGGCAGTTCTCATCCACGGTTTCCATACTGCGGTTATGGATCATCCCATAGGGAACCAGAACGGCTTCCGCTGTCACGCAGATTACCGCCAGGATCCTGACCGCCGAAGCCTGCCTGCCGGTGACCATCAGTTCTGCCAGAACCAGGTACAGAGCCACAAAAACCAGGCTGATCCACCAATCGCCGGCGTCCGCCACATAACCGGTCGCTCTGGCCAGAATAAGCAGGCCAAAGATAATCAGCGCAGTTATTCCCAGAACGGTTTTCGTTCCCCCGCGAAGATCCTTTTTTTCCGCCCGGCTGAAAAAGTCTGCTGAAAGAAGCATCAGCAGGACCGTGATCCAGAATGAACTCAGCTTGAAGGTTTCCCTGGCAAAGCCGTTCGCAACATACCGGAGCTGAATAACAGCGATGTAAAGAAGCGCCGCCAGCACAAGCAGAAGATAGATTCTTTTCTGCTTTCCCTTCATGCACCACAGGGACGCCGGCGCTGCCAGCATCGCTGTGATCCCCGTATAGAATGCCGGTCCCTCCAGCAGATTGAGTGATCCCGTCTGCGTGGAAATGCCGCTGATGGAATGACCGATCGTCCTGAGAAATGCGCTGATCCAGATCTCAGATGCGGAGAAAAATCCACCGAGCTGATCAAACTCCTCTATCCCTTCCTGCAGCCGGGATGAGGCCAGGGTTCTGATCAGCAGATACCTGATTGTATCCAGCATGCCGAGAAGCGCGAAAACAGCAAACAGTCCGAGATCCCGCATAAAAAGCGGGAGCGCCTTTTCTCCTTCCCTTTTCCCGGTCAGCCTGCGAATCAGCATGTAGCCCGGAAGAAGTACCGCATAGAAAACACAGTCATACATCCCCAGGTTGATGAACATGAACAGGGTCGCGAAGGCCGTGGGCAGCATACCCTTTCCATGCAGTTTTCGTTCATATGTATAAAGCCACAGGATGGCCAGCATTGCGATGTTCGGATAACTCTGCCAGGCTCCTCTGGCAATCAGCATGCTGTTGAAAGCATACCCCAGTGCGACAACAAACCTGGCAACCGCCCCCGCACCGTATTCCTTCACAAAAAGGAAAGCGAAAACGCCTGAAAGAACAACCTTCAGCCACTGGCTGACCCCCATCAGCCTGGCGACCGCGTCTTCCCCGAAAAAGGAAACCCAGTTCCCCAGCGTCGGGAAAAGCGCGGCTTCGCTGTCCCCAAGCCCCTGCCGGAAATTGAACACTTCTCCCCAAAGCCCGTTCCGGATCCTGTCAGCTGTACTCAGCAGCCCCGGATAAACCTGGGCGACGGAATCCGCGCCCCGATCCAGCATATTGAAAACATACAGTCTTTCTCCCGTCAGGAAATCCAGATACACCAGCGTCGGGATCAGGATCAGAATGGCCAGCAGAATCCGGTCTGAATGTCTCCCTGCGAACCTGATTGCGAAAGCGATCCGCTTATTCCGCATCAATTGCTCCTGCTGCCAGATCCAGCCGGTTACCGCTATGCCTGCCAGCAGCGTCAGAATGGCGTACAGGATTCTTTGAATCCTGTGACGGTTCATCATCGAAGACGGGAAGGCCGTCAGAACATAAAAGTACCAGTCCCGTTTTTCCTTCGCACCCTCGGAGTTGAAAGCTTCCCCTTCCTTGTAGATGTCCGTTGCGCTTTCCGCTACAGCAATTTTATCCGCGCTGTCCGGCGCCATGGTCAGGACCACCCTGTACTCCCCTGGTTCATAGACACGCCCGAAAACGATATCCGTTTCTGTATTATTCCTGATTTTCTCTGCGGGAACAGTCACTTCCTCCAGTGCCGTCTCCTGCCCGGGGATCACCAGGGTTGCTGTTACGTCGTCCGTCGGTACCCTTCTTCCTGTATTCCAGCGAACACAGATTCCCTTCAGCCGGCCTTTGGAGACAAACGTCTGCGAGATTCCTGCCTGGCTGATATATTCACTGGAGACAACGCGTTCAACCTGATTCGGAACATAATCGTAATCCCGTTCCGGAAGGAAGATAAACCAAAGAAGCAGCGAAACCAGCACCGCCGCCGCAATGGTCAGGACAGCTTTTTCTGCCGTTCCTGCGAACCTAGGCGCTTTCATGCGCGTTTTTCACTCCCTTCCATATTGTCAGGTAACTTTCATAAAGCAGATACAGTGTATAGGGAACCAGAGAAACCGCTGTGGCCACACACGCGCCGGTCGTTCCGTATTTAGGGATGAGCAGCAGGTTCAGAGCCAGGTTGATGATGACCATGATCGCGAACCAGAGGCTCCTCCTGCCGGCTTTCCCGTGATAATCCAGGAACAGCGCGTAAAACGCGGAAAGCCCATACAACATATAATAAGGAACTAGGCAGCGGATAATCCGCGCGGCTCCCGCGTATCGCTCGCCGTAAAGGACGGAGATGACCGGACCTGCAAGCAGGAACATGGCCAGTCCGGTTCCCAGAGTCACACAGATGTTGACCTTCGCAATACGGGCAAACGATCTCCGTTTCCCGGCATATTCCTCCGCTGCAATCACGGAAAAGGAAGTCAGTGTACCCATCGCCAGCGCGTTATTGATATGCGATGCCTTTGTACAGATCTGTTTTGCGATTGCATAGCCGGACACATCTTCAGGCGTACCCAGAATGCCGAGCATAAAGGTGTCCATATCCACCAGGATCACTCCGCCGATCCCGATCGCAGCCAGGGGAATCGCGTACCGGAAGATTTTCGCTGCAAACAGCCTGCTCTCCGGATCCCGTCTCCTGCGGAGCTGTATTCCGTTCCACCGTTTCGTCAGGAACAACCCTGCCAGGAAAGTAAACCCGTATGCTGCCAGGAATCCGATACCCGCGCCTTCCGCGCTGCGAAAACGGGCCGCGCACATGGGAGCTGCAATCAGGATCGCGCCATATTCCACTGCTGTCAGGATAAACAACCCGCGATACTGCTGGACACCGATCTCTGTTTCTTTATAGAATTCCGCAAACGAGTTCAGTCCGGCAATGAAAGGTGCAAACAGGAGCAGGTGATGAAGAAGCGGGTACGTCCGGCTCAGTTCCCGGAAAAAAGAGAATGCCGGAAGGATCAGGACCACCCCGAAGGACAGAACCGTCAGGGCCAGGCTGACAATCGTCCTCACCCTGAATCCGGCCCGTATGCACAATCCTCGTTCATCCGTCCTGCCGGCAGTTTTTGAGACAAAGACCCTGGTGGAGCTGTTTACGCCAAACCAGAAAAGATAGTAGCCCATACTCAGAATGGAAAAGAAAAATGCCCATTCCGCGTAGGATTTCAGGTCCAGAATCCTGGCAATCAGGATATCCGCCGCAAAAAACAGCACCGTGGCCGATATTTTTGCCGCGTAGGACCAGACAGTGGATTTAATCAGCTTTTCGCGCATTGATCTGCTCCCTGTAAAAAGCGTCTATCATGCGTGCATTCACATGGATGGACAACCGTTCCGCCCGCGCCCTGGCTTTTCTCCCTATGGCGTCCGTCTCCGATGGGTTCTGCAGCAGCCACGCAAGCTGCTCCCCGAGCTTTTCCGTATCCTTCATCGGAGCATACAGGCCTGTGTCTCCCAGAATTTCCCTGGATACGCTCCGTTCAAAGCAGGCAATCCCCATCCCCATGCTCATGTAGTTATACAGTTTCCCGTCTCCCTCTGACGCGGATATTTTCGGTGCCACAGCCACACGGCTCAGTGCCAGGTATGCCGGAGCTTCCTCATAGGGAATCTTCCCGATGAAGACCGTTCTGTCCGAAATTCCTGCCTTTTCCGCCTCCTGCCGGTATTTCTCCCCGTTCGGATAGCCGATGATGATAAACTGCACGTCCGGCACCAGTCCTGCTGTGCGGGCAAACGCCCTGATCATAAGGTCTGTACCCTGATATTCGTTCAGCAGCCCCATATACAGGACCCTGGGTCTGGAAAGATCGATACCTGCCCGTTCCGCCAGTTCCGTGTCCGGCTCAGCCGGCTGGAACAGATCCGTATCCACGGCATCCATGGCATTCAGGATCCGGTCTTCCGGCACACCGAAGGAAAGCAGCAGCTCCTTCATCTGTGCAGACTGAGTAATCACCGGAAAAAAGTTGTCGATCTTCCTCTCGATCCACCGGACGAGCCGGTATACCAGGCTGTTTTCACGGACAGCGTGGTGGCCTGCCAGTTCTCCGGAAAGCGATCCCTGGCAGTCAAAGAAGAAGACCGGTTTTCTGTGAAAGAGCCGGCACCACCTTGCGGCCACAGCTCCTTCATGCAGATGGGCATGAACAATATCCGGTCTGATTTTCCCGACCGTTTTACGGGCCGTATGCGCGATAAACGGGAGCAGGAGGATCTTCCAGACGGACGGACCGGCTGTCAGTTTTCTGTACCACGGGAAATTGAAGCACCGGACAGTCTCGACCCCGGGCATGTCGCGGCCCAGGCCGTATGTCACAAGCACAACCCGGTGCCCCATTTCCTGCAGCCCCCTGATCTCACCGTATATTCTCGTGTGGCAGCCGCGGTCCGCGAAAAACGGTGTCGGCGCGATCATCACGATCTTCAGAGGCGCACTCATCTCTCTCACTTGTTCTCCACCGTTTCCCTGATATAGTACGGAACCTCCGAACGGCCCTCATAGTATATTTTCATCATCGTTTCACCCATCAGCCCGAAGACAAACATCAGCAAACCGATGATGACAAAGAACACCGTCAGCAGCGGAACGATAATATACGACGTCATGTCCTTTCCCATGGCAAACAGGATAACGGACCAGATCCCGAACCCGAATCCGCCGGCCAGAAACAGCAGGCCAAGCGCGCCCAGCAGATGGAGCGGCCTGGACGCATATTTGTGCCAGAACCAGACGGAAATCATATCCACAAAACCTTTGATAACCCGTTTCCAGTTGTATTTTGATTTTCCGGCGGTGCGCTCCCTGTGATGGACCGGTATTTCCCCCACCCGGAAGCCCCTGATCTCCAGAATCGCCGGGATAAACCTGTGCTGTTCTCCGTATATTGTCAGGTTTCTGAAGCATTCCCTCCGGTATACTTTCAGTGAGCAGCCACTGTCATGGATCCCGTCATGCACCAGAAGTTTCCGGAGCAGGTTCGCTCCCCTGGACACAATCCGCTTTTCCGCCGGATCCTTTCTTTCCTTCCGCCATCCGCTGACCACATCCAGATCATTGGAAATCAGATATTCCATCATTTTCGGAATATCCGCCGGATCGTTCTGCCTGTCTCCGTCCATGGTGATAATATACTCGCCCCGGGCTGCCTTGATGCCCGCGTCCATGGCGGCGGTCTGGCCGAAATTTCTCCTGAGGCTGATGTACCTGAGCGGCCTGAGATTCCGGCAGACTTCGTCCGTACGGTCCCTGGATCCGTCGTTCACAAAAATGATTTCATAATCCTGATAATGCGTTTCCAGCGTGTGCAGAATCTCCCTGTGCAGTTCCGCCGCGTTTTCCGCCTCATTATACAAAGGTACAACGACCGAAATACTGACAGTTTTTTCCGGTTCCTTGCCTGTCATTGCTATGTCCTGCATATATGCCCTGCCTTTTCCGGAACAATCGGACCGGGTCCGTAAGTCCTTTATTTCTTTTCCTGCAGTACTGCGGTAAAGCATCCGCAGCTGATCAGCTGGAACCCGAGGATAATCAGCGTCCAGCTCGGTATGGTGAGTCTCATCATGGATTCGGGAATCAGTTCCCCGTATCCGGAGGATGCCCACCGGGTCAACGCGATCACAGCCATGACCACACCGACAGCCACCAGAAGGCATCCGCCGATCAGGCATTTCTCCGCGCTGATTTTCCGGAGCCATTTCTGATGCTTTTCCGTCAGCGGAATATAATCATTGTTCAGTGCGTAAACGTCCGTAAGGAATTTAAAGATAATGATCTGCAGGCCGACAACCATGCAGCCGGCCATGAACAGAAGTGTATGGATGCCGAACCGGACACTGCCCACTGCAACCTGTCCGGTGGACAGGATACAAGTCCCGATGGTCCCAACCAGCAGCAGGAACAGTCCCGGATACAGGAACAGCCACCTCGGGCAGTAGATCATCAGGAACCGCAGGTGCCGCCATCCATCGGAGAATGTACGCAGATGCGGTTTTCTGGACCTGCCGTCCGGGGAAAGCGTCGTAGGCACTTCCGTGATCCGGTAGTGGTGCATTTCAGCTTTGACGACCATCTCACTGGCATATTCCATGCCCGGTGTCTTCAGGTTCAGCTGCTGCATGCGGTCCCGGTTATATCCCCGAAGTCCGCAGTGGAAATCGCCGATTTTGCTGTGATACAGTCTCCGGCCCAGGGCGGAAAGGACCGGATTCCCGATGTAGCGGTGCAGGGAGGGCATTGCTCCCTTTTTGATCCCCCCTTTGAACCGGTTTCCCATCACCAGGTCATAGCCCTCGCGCAGTTTTTCCAGGAACGGCATCAGATTCAGGAAGTCGTAGCTGTCGTCGGAATCCCCCATGATGACATACCTGCCGTATGCTTCATTGCATCCCGCGATCAGGGCGGCCCCGTATCCCCTTCTGTCCACATGGATCACCCGTGCGCCCTTTTCCTCCGCGATCCCGATCGACCTGTCCGTGCTTCCGTTATCCGCGATCAGAACCTCCCCGTCAATCCCGTGTTCTCTCAGGAAGGTCGCTGCCTTGTCGATGCAGATTCCCAGAGTCTCCTCCTCATTCAGGCATGGCATCAGGATAGTGAGTTCCATCTCGTGGCCGGTCATCTGGCAGCACCTCTTTTCCTTTTCAGGAATTCGTATACTCTTTCCACAGAGCGCAGGATCACAATCCACTCAAAAGCAAGCATCAGTGAATACCCGCCTCCCATATATGTGTAGCGGATCGCGATGAATGCCGTCATGTCCGTATACGCGATCCCCGCCAGCAGCACCACAATGCTCAGGCCTGTACCTGCCGCAACAAGCAGCCACGGGATTTCATCACTGTCCCTGCGGATCAGCGCCAGGACGATGTGCGTAACAAACAGCACCGCTGCAAGAATCGCCGCAAACGGATTCACGGCCCGGTAGACCGATGCGACAGCATCCGCCCTGTCGATATAGATCTGCCGGTACTGGCCCACCGTCTGTTCCTCGCTGTGAATCGAAGCGTTCCCCGTAATCGCCTCAAACAGATATGACATCCTTTCCACGGAGGGGTCCACGATTCTGGGTACGGCAGAGACCTCCCTGTAACTGATCAGGTATTTCGCCGCCTCGAACAGATATGCCGGGAGTTTTCTCTCATATCCTTCCTGCCAGGGAGATATCAGGGCGGACGGCATGATCCATTGCGTTTCAAAACCGTTTTCCGGGTTCGCTATGGCTTCTTTCAGTTCTTTTGCAGCCTGCCGGTAAAACGCGTCCGCTTCCGGCAGTGTGCTTCCGACTCCTGACGATTCCACCGCGCGCTTTACACACCACAGGAACCACCCGTCCTCCACCTCGCCGTCGTTGTTCGCCCGGTCCGCCGCTGTGTCGGCCTGCTGCAGATGCTTTATCAGTTCCGGTTCAATCTTCCGCAGCGTCGGAGAAACCCCGTACATCCTTTCCAGCTTTTCCGCGGAAACGCTGACATGTTCGATGTGTTCCCGGTTCTTAATCGAATACATCGTTTTGAGGAGTTCCCCGAACCCTGCCTCGGTCTCATTCCGAACGGGCAGTCCGTAGACATTCTGATTAATGGCGGCCAGGGCGGCGTTCCCGCCTGCCAGCACAAGAAACGGCATCAGAAACAGGATTACGGAGCAGACGATCCTGTACCATTTCCGCTGCCCTTTCAGCCGCCCGGCCAGCATGACGATTCCCGCCACCAGCAGAAACGGGACCACCCAGAGGGCATCCTCCCGCGTATTCCAGATGGACCAGAGCACAAACCCGCAGAACACCGCCCGCAGCACCTGCCTCCCCGGGCGGTTCTTTCTGTCCAGATATGCGGCAAACACGGAGCCGAACAGAAACAGCGTCTGCATGCTCGTAATGCTGCACCGGTAAACCCGCTCAAAAGTCAGTTCCGATGCATTGATCGGATTGAAGAGCAGCACCGCCAGCAGAATCAGCATCCACCTCCGCCGGCGGAGAACCGTTCTCACGCTGAGCGTCAGATACAGCGCCGCGGCCGAGTTCAGAAGATCCAGGGCACTCAGGTAGGAAATACCGGCCTGATGGGTCGCGGTAAGGAAGAGCGGAAAGAAGCAGCCCTTCATCAGGTTTGCATAGGAATAGCTTCCCAGCCATTTCCCGGACATGATCCCCCGGGCCATCAGAACCATCAGCAGGTCATCCGTACGGTATGACGGTCTCGGGGAAATCGGCAGCAGGGAAACGAGCATATATTTCATAAGGATCAGCACAGCACATGCAAAAGCGAAAAGGAGATTCTCCCGCCCGGCAGCCGGATCCCGTTTCAGAATGTCCCTGTCTTTTAACATCGTCCCTCTCCTATCTGAAGTTGTACATCTCATCCCGCCATACATCCGTATAGGCGATGATCACTGCGTCAAACCGGTTCTCACCGATATAATCGAGAATCCGTGCCCTGTTTCTCCGCATATCCCAGCAGGTCAGTTCTCCTGTGGTAAGTGCCAGGAAAGGCGCAACCGGAACCGCATACGAATCCTTGATCATCAGGATGCTGGCTCCTGATCCTGCTTTGTTCCGGATGATTGTGACCGGTGCCGCGTCCTTCATGTAGGCATAATGCAGGCTGTCCTGGTACAGGATCGGTTCCCGGTTGAACAGTTCCCGGTCCAGAAGCACCGAAAAATCCCCTTCCGTCACGATGTCTGAAGCCGGAAAACAGTACTCAAGTGATGTTTCATAATTCGGTTCAAAAAGGGTATAGCTGTCCAGCTTTCCCGTCCATACGGAGGATACTTTCCTTCCGGTTTCCCCGAGCCATTGATACGGGTAATCTGTCTTGCGGAAGAATTCATCCCCCAGCAATTCCGGATACACTTCCGCGGATGTCTCTGCCTGCAGGAAACCGGCAATCTCCCGGGCCGCGATCAGTCCCATCTCCGTTTTCCAGTGATGATCCGTCCTGTAGAAAACATCTTCCTCAGAAAGCCCTTTGTCCTTCAGCGTCCGGTTCATATCCAGCGTCGGAATTCCGCGTTTCCGTACCCGTTTCAGGAAAAGTTCCCGCGTTTCCCTGTCCACGGAACGAATACCGTATTCTGTCGAACTGTGTTCCGAATAGGTAGCCTTGGAAGGAAACCTGACACAAAGAAGCGGAATCTCCAGCCCATCACAGTATTCCTTCAGCGTCCGGATCTTATTAATGGCGCGGTTCATATTGAATTTGACTTCCGGATAAAACGTGAGCAGGTAATTGTCCTCTGTCCTGACAACGACTTCCCCGTCTGTATAAGTCAGGTCAGGCTGCAGAAGCAGGTGGGACGCGCCGGCAATTTCCTTGGTCCCGTCCCATGAACCCAATGCGTCTTCCACCATGTCCTCATATTCTTCTTTCGTAGCCGGCCACTTCCGGTGCTCCGTCACAGCCGTGCCGACTGCGGCCGCCAGGACGGCCAGCGTGATTACCGCATAGATCAGCGCGAATACTTTTCTGTTCATGCCGTCCTCCTCAGAACATCGCGTAAAGGAATGGCTGGTAACTGTTCAGATACATGCAGGCGATGGAAGCTATTGTTCCGACTGTAAGGACGGCCGTAGCTGCCGCTTTGTACCAGTTTTTTCCTTTCCACCTGCCGATCGGTGTGAACTCCGGCGGAATACACAGGAGAATTCCCAGCACCAGAGGCACCAGGGCATTCTTCAGCTGAAACAGGAATCCGGCATCCGCAAACGGAACTTTTCCTGCACCAAGCAGGCGAAGCAGGATCGCTTTTGCTGCCGAAAGGTCCTGCGCCCTGAAAACGATCCACAGCAGTATAACAAAAAACAATGTGTAGAGATGGCCGAATATTTTCCCCTTTCGCTGCCATTCTTTTTTTCGCAGCAGAGTTTCCGCCGCCAGGAGAACCCCATGCCCAAGTCCCCAGATGACGTAGTTCAGGGTGAATCCGTGCCAGAGCCCCGTCAGAATCCATACTGTCATCAGGCTGAGGATCCACCGTGCTTTCCCCTTCCGGTTCCCTCCCAAGGGGATATAAACGTAATCCCGGAAAAACCGGGACAGCGAAATGTGCCACCTGCGCCAGAATTCTTTCAGCGATCCTGCCGCATACGGATAACGGAAATTCTCAGGCAGTTCGTATCCGAACAGTTTTCCTGCCCCGATGGCAATATCGGTACAGGCGGAAAAATCAATATACAGCTGCAGTGCATAAGCAATCACACCAAGCCACGTCTGCATGACAGAAAGACTCCCCGGTCCGCCGGTACCAAAAACCGTACCGACCAGGCCGCTCAGTTGATCCGCGATCAGCACCTTTTTGCAGAGCCCCGCTGCAATCCGCCAGA
>JAEEGL011283015.1_pt1 | contig 11403 bp, 10 predicted proteins | sample 9134231 | NCBI WGS metagenome assembly JAEEGL01 (sample SAMN16246548, study PRJNA631951) | gut metagenome | biome: gut microbiome; feature: rumen; material: fiber-attached | host: Bos | place: Iran: Karaj | collected 2018-10
ACTGGTAATAAATTTGGTTCACCACAACCAAAGAAAATTACTGATGAAAAATATGGTATGTTAGAAGTAACATTCTTTGGTGAATATGCATTTAGAGTTGTGGATCCAATCTTACTTGTTAATAGTGTTATTGGTGCTAATCCAAAAGATACTCTTACATATGAAGATGTAGTTGGAACTCAATTACAAGCTAAATTTGTAGAACAAATCACTCAAGCTATTTCTGTAGTTATGAGAAAACATAAAGTTTCATTTGGAGATATTCAATTATATAATAGTGATATTTCTAATGAAATGAATACTTGTCTTGATGAATCATGGAGACAAAATTATGGTTTAGAAATTACAGATGTTGCTATTGGAGATATTAACTTAACTGATGATTCAATGGCTAAAGTTAATAAAGTTGATGAAGCAACAATTTTCTCAAATCAAAGTCTTCAATCTGGACTTATGGCAAGTGCTACTGCTGAAGCTATGAAAAATGCTGCTAGTAATGAAAATGGCGCAATGATGGGCTTCATGGGAATGAATATGGCAGGAGCTATGGGACAAAATGTAATGGGAGCTGCAAATGCAAATACTAATGGTCAAGGAATGTATAATCCTCAAGTAGGAACTCCAGAACAAGGATCATTATTTGCTGGAGCTGTAGCTGCACCAAAAAAAGAAGGAAAAAAATGTCCTAAATGTGGAAGCGAAGTAACAGGTAAATTCTGTGGAGAATGTGGAGAAAAAATAGAAGAAGAACCTGCAGAAGAAAAAGCTGAAGAATAATAATAAAGATTCATTGAAAAATGAATCTTTTTTTATGTATAAAAAAAATGATATTTATTTATATAAAAAACTTGATTTATTGAAAAAAATAAGTATAATTTTAATGGAACGAGAAGTATAGTCGTGATGGAGGAATGTTAAATGAAATTTAAAACTGTTAGTCAAGAAGAATTAGAAACATTACCATTTGATGATATAGCGTATATCATTTTAAAAGAAAAAAAGAAAAAAATGAAAATTACAGATATATTTAAAATAATTTGTGATGCATTAAATCTTGGTGAAGCAGCATATGAAAATCAAATAGGAGATTTTTTTGCTTTACTATCAACTGAAAAAAGATTTATTCAATTAGAAAAAGGATATTGGGATTTAAGAGAAAATCATACAGCTGAAATTAGTATTAAAGAAATAGCTGATGAAATAGAAGATGAAGAAGATATTATCGAAGAAAAATCTGATGACGAAGACGAAGAAACAGATTATTATGATGAACTAGATGATATTGAAGATGATAAAGAAGATGACGACTATAAAGATTTAGTTATAGTTGATGAGGATGATGAATTTGATGCTAATCTTTAGATAAATCCTTTTATTAATTAATAGGGAGGAATTATGAAAGAAAGATTAGATATTATAAAAGAAAGATACGATTATTTAAATGAAGAATTATTAAAGCCTGAAGTTTATAATGATTATAAAAAAATGCAAGGTGTTTTAAAAGAAAAAAATGGTCTTGAAAAGACTGTTTTTGCATATGATAAATATAATCAAATAAATGATGATATAGAGGCTGCAAAAGAGATGGCAAAGGATCCTGAAATGAGAGATTTTGCCAATGAAGAATTAGATAAATTACATATAGAAAAAGAAAATTTAGAAAATGAGTTAAAAAGATTGTTATTACCAAAAGATCCTAATGATGAGAAGAATGTTATCATGGAAATCAGAGGAGCTGCTGGTGGTGATGAAGCAAATATTTTTGCAGGGGATTTATTTAGAATGTATTCTAAATATGCAGAGAGTCAAGGATGGAAATTGGAAGTAACTCATGAAGTTCCTGGTGAAAGTGGAGGATATTCTCAAATAGAATTCATGTTAAGTGGAGATGCAGTATATTCAAAATTTAAATATGAAAGTGGAGCTCATAGAGTACAAAGAGTACCTGAAACAGAATCCCAAGGAAGAGTTCATACTAGTACTGCAACTGTTCTTGTTATGCCTGAAGTAGAGGAAGTAGAAGTAGATATTAAAGATTCTGATATTAGAGTAGATATAACAAGAAGTAGTGGAGCAGGAGGACAGTGTGTAAATACAACTGATTCAGCTGTTAGATTAACGCATATTCCAACTGGAATAATTGTTTATTGTCAAGTTGAAAGAAGTCAAATTAAAAATAAAGAAAAAGCTATGCAAATATTAAAAACAAGACTTTATGATTTAAAACAACGTGAACAGGATGAAAAAGTTGGTAACGAGAGAAGAAGTAAAATAGGAACTGGAGATAGATCTGAAAAAATAAGAACATATAATTATCCACAAAATAGATTAACTGATCATAGAATTAATTATACTATTATGCATTTAGATAAGATTATGGAAGGTGACTTAGAAGATTTAATTGAAGCTCTAATTGCTGAAGATGAAAGAATGAGACTAGAGGAAAATCATGATTGATAAAATAGTCGAATTAGGATATCCAAAAAGAGAAGCAGAAGAATTAATAAAAGTAAGTAGTGATATTGAAAAAGACTATGAAAAATTATTAAAAAAATACCCAATCCAATACTTGATTGGGTATGTTGATTTTTATGGATATAAAATTATTGTAAATGAGAATGTTTTAATACCAAGGCAAGAAACAGAATTATTAGTTGATAAGGTAATTAAATATTCTAAAAATATATTTAATAAAAAAGTAAAAATATTAGATTTATGTACTGGTAGTGGAGCAATAGGAATAGTATTATCTAAAGAATTAGATTCCGTTGTTACTGCTTCTGATATTTGTAGTAAAGCAATAGATGTAGCTAAAAATAATGCAAAAATAAATAATTCAAATATAGAATTTATTGAAAGTGATTTATTTAATAATATAAATGATAAATTTGATATTATTGTTTGCAATCCTCCTTATATTTCTTATAATGAAGAAATTGAGGAAAGTGTAAAATTATATGAACCTAATAACGCTTTATATGCAGAAGATGATGGATTATTTTTTTATAAAAAAATATTAAATGAAATAAGTAATTATATTAATGATAAATATATTATTGCTTTTGAGATTGGTTGTAATCAAGGAAATAGATTGCTTGAATTATCAAAAATTAATTTTAAAAATGATAATATTTTTATAGAGAAAGATTTATCTGGTAAAGATAGGTATTTATTTGTAATACACGAGTAGTTTATATCGTGTATTTTTTTGTAAAAAAATGCCTATTTTGTTGATAATTAGGCGTATTAATAGTATATTATTAGTTAAGAAGGACATTTAGGTGAAATATGGCAAAAATAGTTATTGAAGGTCAAAAAGAACTTTCAGGTGAAATAAATATTAGTGGTGCTAAAAATAGTGCAGTTGCTTTGTTACCTGCTGCTGTTTTATGTAAAACTAAAAGTGTTATATATAATGTTCCAGAAATAAGTGATATTTCTTATTTAATAGAAATAATGGAGTTTTTGGGTTGTAAAATAGAAAGCAAGAATAATGGTTTATATATAGATACAACAGGATTAAGGAATGAACCTATTCCTGAAGAATTAAGTGTACAAATGAGAGCATCTTATTATTTTATGGGTGCACTTCTAGCAAGATTTGGTAAAGTAGAAATTTCATTCCCTGGTGGATGTAATATAGGTGCTAGACCAATAGATATTCATATAAAAGGATTTGAAAAATTAGGTGCTACTGTAGAAATAATAAAAAATAGATATATTATCACTGGTAAAAAATTAAAAGGTAATAAAATTTATTTTGATTTTCCAAGTGTAGGTGCAACTATTAATATAATGTTAGCTGCTGCAGGTGCTGAAGGAACAACAATTATTGAAAATGCAGCAATGGAACCAGAAATAGTTAATGTAGCTTCTTTCTTAATTAATATGGGCATTGATGTAAGAGGAGCAGGAACAAAAACAATTGAAATAGATGGTTATAAAGAAGCGGATGATGGTGTAGTAGATGTTTTTCCAGATAGAATAGAAAGCGGAACATATATTATTATTGGAGCTTTACTTGGTAAAAAATTAAGAGTAAAAGGAATTATTAAAGAACATATTGGTGCTCTTCTAATGAAACTTGATGAAATTGGAATTAAATATCAAATTGAAGGAGATACATTAATAATTTCTAAGTGTGAAGACATGAAACCTGTAAATATAAAAACACAAGTATTTCCTGGATTTCCTACTGATTTACAACAACCTATTACAACGTTGTTGACACAAATTAAGGGTATTTCTAATATAGAAGAAACATTATATGAAAATCGTTTTAAAAATACATATGATTTAAATAGAATGGGTGCAATTACTAATATATTAACTTTAAATAAATTAGAAATAAAAGGACCACGTAAACTAAAAGGTACAAAAGTTATTACAACTGATTTACGTGGAGGAGCATCATTATTAATAGCGGGTTTAATAGCTGAGGGAACAACAGAAATAGAACAATGTGAATATATTCTTAGAGGATATAGTAATATTATTGAAAAGTTAAGTAATGTTGGTGCAAAAATAGAATATTTTGATTAATATAATAATTTTATATTTGGTAAAAAAATCTTGACTTTTTATTATATATACTTGTATAATACCTATGAAGTTATTTTCTATAACTATCAATTAGTTATGGCGAGGAGGATGAAATATGAAAAAGGGAATACATCCAGTACAAAAAACATGTAAAGTTAAATGTGCTTGTGGAAATGAATTTGAGGTTAGATCTTCTAAAGAAGAGATTCAATTAGAATCTTGTAATAAATGTCACTCATTTTATACAGGAAGATTTAAAACAGTAAAAACTGGAAATGTACAAAAGTTTAAAGACAAATATGGAATCACTGATTAATAGTGATTTTTTTCTTTGGAGAAATATAATGATTATTAATAATGAAAATATAAATATAGATGATTTAGTTAGTGAAAAATATATGCATAAAGAAATAAAAAAAGGACTATATTTATCTGAATATCAAATTGAAGTATTAAATAAGTATGATATAGATGTTAATAAAATAGGTAGCATAGATGATATTATTATGCTCTCTGAAGATATTTTAGATTATGATGAAGATGCTGTTGATTTAGAGCAAGTTATTAAAGAAATATCTGAATTTAACTATTATGCTAACACTAATAAATAATTGAAATAAAGCCTTTATTTTGCTATTATTATAATATGAAGGATAAAAGAATAATATATATTTTATTTTGTATGATTTTTGTTATTATTGTAACAATTTTTGTATTGAGTAAATATTCTTCAACTAGTATGGATGAAAGCTTATATAATACCATTTGGTATGATTATGATATAAAAACAGGATATTATAATAAGTTTATTATTAGAGAAAAAGAGTTAGATTTTTATAAATCTGATAATACTCATATTCAAACTTTATACGATACATGTACTAGATATAGTTTTGATAAAAGAAAAGGTGTATATATTCTAGATTGTAATGAAAAAATTAGAATAGATGACATTAAAGAAGACAGTATAAACATAGAAATTAATGGTAAAAATTATAGATATTATAGTAATCCATATGATTCATTAAATTATGAATTTGAAAAGTATTTTAATCATACTATTAGTGAATACAAGATAAAAATGGAACAAAATATAGATTTTTTAAAGATTAATTATAATAGAATAATTGAATTAATAAATACAAAAGAAGAACAAAAATTTATATTTTTAGGTGATAATTGTTCAAGTATCGATTGTACATTGTTTTTGGATATATTAGAAAAGTGGATTTCTACTGATGATAATATCTATTATGTAAATGTAAAAGAATTAAGTGATGATCAATTAAAAAAAATAGGTAATAAAGTAAAGAATTTTAATTTAGATAGAGACTATTATAATGATGTTCATCCTAGAATTATAGTAATTAAGGATAGTAAGATTATAGAAGATTATACTATTACGTGTTCTGGTTTTAATTGTAAAAAATATTTTAAATAAATGGAGTAGACTATGAATAAATATATATGTAATAAATGTGGATATATAGAAGAAACAAAAAATGAGTTAGATAATGATTATTTATGTCCGATGTGTAGTGCTAGTAATAAAGAATTTAGATTATTAACTAAAGAAGAGTATTCTTCAGATGTTATTAATGCAGTTATTGATTCTGTTGTAGATAATTTATTATCAAATAATGAAGTAGAAGATAGAATAATTAATGATTCATCTGAAGACAAAAGAATTAAAATAAGTGAATATAATAATTCTATTATGAGAATAATGGAAAAATGTATTAATTGTGGACAGTGTAAAAAGACTTGTGAAAATATAGTTGGGCTTAAATATAATCTTAACGAATGTAAAGATCCTATTTGTCTTGGTTGTGGACAATGTATTTTAAATTGCCCTGCGGGTGCTTTAGTACCTAAATATGAATATAGACAAGTAAAAGAAGTGATGGATGCTAATGAAAAGATAGTTGTTGGTATTATATCTCCAGCTGTTAGAGTATCTATTGGTGAAGCATTTGGGTTAGAACCAGGCGTAAATAGTGAAAAAAAATTAGTTACTGCTTTAAAAAATGTTGGTTTTGATTATGTTTTTGATACTGCATTCGGAGCAGATCTAACTATATTAGAAGAAGTAGCTGAATTTGCTAAGAGATTAAAAGAAAAAAATAATTTACCACAATTTACAAGTTGTTGTCCTTCATGGGTTAGATATGCAGAAGTATATCATCCAGAATTGATACCAAATCTATCAACATGCAAGAGTCCTATAGGTATGCAATGCGCTATCATTAAAGAATTCTTTGCACAAAAGAAAGGCTTTGATTCAAATAAGATTGTTACAGTAGCAATAACACCTTGTACAGCTAAGAAAATGGAAGCAAAAGAATATACATTAAATATAGATTATGTTATTACTGCAAGTGAAGTATCATTATTATTACATGAAGAAAATATTAAATTAGAAGAATTAGAAGATAGTAATTATGATACATTACTAGGTAATGGTAGTGGCGGCGGAGTAATGTTTGGTACAACTGGCGGTGTTTGTGAATCAGCAATTAGAACACTTTACAGAATAATGACAAATAAAAATTTAGAAAATGATGGTCTTATTTTCAGTGAATTAAGGGGATATGATGGAATAAAGGAATCTACTATTCAAATAGGTGAATATAAATTAAGAGTAGCTGTTGTACATCAAATGGAAAATTTGGAAAAATTGCTTGAGAAAGATAGATATAAAAAATATCACTTTATAGAAGTAATGAATTGTAAAGGAGGATGTGTAGGTGGTGGAGGTCAACCATTATGTATGATTCCTAAACTTGATGAGATCAAACAAAAGAGAAGTCAAGGATTATTTGAAATAGATAAAGCAAGAGTAAAAAGATGTGCTCACGATAATGATGAATTAAAAGAACTTTACAGAGAATATTTAAAAAATCCATTAAGCGATGTAAGTCTTAAAATATTGCATACATCCTTTTCTGACAAGAGTAATTTATTACATAATAAAAAAGAAAAATAGAAAACTTTACACAAATTTCTATTTTTTTTATTTTTTTTTAAAAAAGCGTTGACTTTAGATTTAATTATTGATAAGATAAATATGTCCAATAGATAACTATATATATTATTTACTTAATATATATACTTATTATTTATATTATATTCCTAATAATATATTAAATTTAATTTTAAATATTAATTTATTTATTATTAAAATATATTATTATATATTATATATTTAATATTAAGTTATCATGTGAAAAAATTCTATAGTTGTTATATTCAATTATACAACTTATAAATAATATTATTAATATTTATTTATTATTTAATATTAATTTATTATCTAATATTTATTATTAATCTATCTATTATTTATATTTACTTATTTAATATTTTATTTATTTTAATTATTTAATATTAATTTATTATTTAATTATTTACTTAATTTATTAAATATATTATATTTAATTTTATTACTTAATATTAATTTATTATTTAATACTTATTAAATATTTATTGTTAATTATTAGTTTATTTATTTTATTATTTTAATTAATAATTTAATATTTCTTATTAGTAATTAATTTATTTGTATAATTAGTATTATAATTAATTTTATAATATTTGGACTTATTCATATTTATTTTATTATTTATATTTTTATATATTTAATATTAATTTATTATTTATATATTATATATTTATTATTTAAATATTTGTTCCTTGTATAACACATTCCTTATTTTTATAAGATATAGAATGACTTATCTACTATGGACAAACGGTATATTATTGAGAAAGTTAAACTCGAAAAGATAAGTAATTATACTAAGTACTGATAATATTTAGTTTATGTTATTATTTAACTATAATAACGATGTAATTATTTTTTCAACAAACTCGAAACAACAACATTTTATCAGAATTTGTTGTTTTTTGTTTATAAGGAGATTTATTATGAAATATTTAAGATTTTATATTATATTTGGTGTTACAGCTATTTTGCTGATCCTTTTACAATTTTATAATCCTAATAAAGAATTTCTTGGTGTATATAAAGATGATGTAACTTTAGAATATAAAGAAAAGGAAGATAACTATTATTGGGTTGTTACAACAAAAAATGATAATTTTACAATTGAAAATGTAAATTCAAATAAATGGAAATTAAAACCTATTAGTTTAGGTGACGAATTTATAAATGCTGTATTTGTAAATTTTGATACAGGGCATATTAAATACAGTATTTCCTATAGATTTAAGTATGATGGAAAAAGGATTTATTGGCTTGAAGGAGCTGCTAAAGGTTTAACAGATTACCCTAATCCTTATTAGTTGGTTTACACTTTTTTGAAAAATGTAAAAAAAGTAAAAAATTGTATTGACATATTTTTTTGTAATTGATAAAATATAATTGTCCAATAGATAACGTATATGTATTTTTAAACAAATATATATATCTTGGATAAATATATTTTATTTTTATAATATATCTATTGTAATATTAATATTTTATATTAATTTATAATTTATTAAATTATTAATATATATTATATATTTATATATAAATTTATATACTTATATTAATTTATATTTATATAATCCTTTATATATATTCACTTTTAAAATATAATTTACCATTAAGTTATCATGTGAAAAAATTCTATAATAGTTATATTTAATTATATAACGTATATATAATATTAAAATATTATATATATTTACATATTTAATATAATTATTTAATTATTATTTAATATTAATTTATTATTTAATAATTCATTTAATTTATTAAATATATTCTATTTAATTATATTATTTAATATTAATTTATTATTTAATATCTATTAAATATTTATATTTATTAATTAATTATATTATATTTATATTAATTTATATTTATAATATTTTGTTAATAAACTAGTTATATAATTATATATTATATGAATTATAATATATGGACTTGTTATATTTTCAATCATATTATTAATATTAATTTATTAATAATATGATACACTATATAACTCCAATATATAACTTTATCTTATTAATTTAAGATCTAGAATTCTTATCTACTACGGACAGATGGTATATCGTTGAGAAAGTAAACTCAAAATGGTAAGTAATTATGCTAAATACTGATAATATTTAGAGATGTTAATATAATAAAATATATTAATGATTCATAATTCTTTTCGGAAACTCGAAGTAATCTTGTTTTATCAGAACTGATTACTTTTTTGTTGGTTTTAAATACTATTTTAATATTTATTACACATTTTATTGAATATATGTGTAATTTTTTTGTAATTTGTGATATTATTATAATGGAGGTAGTATTATGGAACCATATAAACCAAGAAAATTGCCTGTTGAATATAATAAAAATACAGAATTAATTAATTTATTAAGTGATACTATTGAGGCATATGGTGAATATAAAGGATATTTAAAAAATATGTCTTATGATTATTCTTCTTTTCTTGAATGTGCTTTTACATCTGATTTGTATTATTCATTTAAGATTGATGGCGCTAAGATAGATAAAGAATATATGTTTCATGTTCCTTATATGATTAGATCAAATGAAGTAGTAGAATTTAATAATATGAAAAAAGCTTTATATATTGGTACTAGTGATACTAATAATGGTATTGTTAGTATTGATACTTATAATAAGATTAATAAAATATTATTTACTGGCTGTAAAAAAGACAATCTTACTAAGGGTAGTGGAAAATTTAGAAAGAGTCAAAATTATATTTTAAAACCAGGAATAGCTGGATCAAGTGTTTCTTTTATTCCACCTGTATATTCTGATATTACTCCTTATATGAATAATCTTATAGAATATATTAATAATGAAAAAGAAAATTCTTTGATTTTATCTATAATTGCTCATTATCAGTTTGAAAAGATACATCCTTATTTATCTGGTAATGGTAAAATTGGTAGATTAATGCTTCCTGTTGAATTTTCTTCTAAGAAGAAAGAACCGCCAATTTTATTCTTATCTGAAGTACTTGAAAAGTTAAAAAACACTTACTTTACACTTTTAAGTGGAGAAGTAGAAGACGATGTTGATAAATTTATTAGATTTATGCTTCAAGCTATTATTGAGCAATGTAATAATAATATTAAAAAGATTAAAAGATTAAATAAAATATATAATCATGATAAAGAGGAATTTAAAGATACAATTGGTGGTACTACTATTAATAAAGTATACCCAATAATTGTTAAAAAGATTGTATTTACTACTAATGATATTGTTAGTGAATGTAAAATACATATAAATTCTGTTAATAAGGTATTAAATAAACTTGTAGAACATGGTTATTTAATAAAAGAAAAGAAAGAAGGAACTAATAGAGTAACTTTTTGTTATAAGAGTTTCTATGATGTTTTTATAGAATAATAATATAAGTCATACTTTTAGTATGATTTTTTTATTTGAAATAAACTTTTTCTTGAAAAATTCAGTTAATTATTGTATTATTAGTTAGCGTACTTTTTTTAAAAAGGGGTTGATTATATGGATAAAATAATTAATTTTGCAGTAGTAGCACACGTTGATGCTGGTAAAAGCACTCTTGTTGATGCTTTACTTAAACAAGGTGGAGTGTTTAGAGAAAACGAAGAAGTAGTAGACTGTGTAATGGATAGTGGTGATCTTGAAAGGGAAAGAGGTATCACTATTACAGCAAAAAACTGCGCAATTAGATATAAAGATTATAAGATGAATATTGTAGATACACCCGGACATGCTGATTTTTCATCTGAAATAGAAAGAATAATTAAAACAGTTGATACAGTTGTATTATTAGTAGATTCTGCTGAAGGACCTATGCCACAAACAAGATTTGTTTTAAAAGAAGCATTAAAAAATGG
>JAEEGL011338818.1_pt1 | contig 11403 bp, 2 predicted proteins | sample 9134231 | NCBI WGS metagenome assembly JAEEGL01 (sample SAMN16246548, study PRJNA631951) | gut metagenome | biome: gut microbiome; feature: rumen; material: fiber-attached | host: Bos | place: Iran: Karaj | collected 2018-10
GAATACGGCAAGAGTACAACGAACCTGCTGGGCTCGCCGGGCGGTGACTATGGGGATGATGACGCAGACTTTTTGGGAGAAGCGCCGGAAGCAGAAAATGGCGACGCCGGTGAGAAGCTTACAGCGATAGAGGAGCTGATCAATGAGTATGACGATCCGGAGGGGGAACCTTCGGTGCAGGTGTGCCATTTCAAGAGGTACTATGAAAACAACGTGAACGGTCAGGTCGAGATCGAGAGCGTGGCCGTCTACAATCCGAATCTCTGGGATTATTATAAGAGCCAGGGTGAGAGCTGGGACAGAGCCAGAAGCAAATGCTATGACATCCTCAGGCAGAAGAATTATACCAGAGACGGAAAACTCGCACTCGATATTTCCTATGTTGGATCCGTTCCCGGCTACGCGCGAAATGATATGGTCTATATCCAAAAATTTGATACGTCAGACGGCAGTCCCATGCTTGCTGCAGAGTATTATGAGCCGGCCACCTGGATGTCAGGCATAGGCATGCTCATGGGTTATGCATATTTTACCTTCAATCCGACTTATCGCAGCGAGTACAGAGCTTATTATACACCGGAATACTTTGACTTTAATGAGCGGACCAGACGTGTTCCGGAAAGCAAGAGGCGGCTGTTTTACGGAAAAGTCCGGTATTACCGCTCGAAGGACGGAAGCATCACCGGCTACAATCATCTTGTCAGCTGGGCGGATCCCAGAGAAGATGACGATAAGATCATCTTTAACGGCGCGGATATAACCAGTTTTCCGACAGACAAGTTCATGCTGGAAGAATTTGACCAGAAGAATGTCGGAATATGGCACTGGGTGATCCGAGATGATGACGTTGAGATTAGTGTGGATAATTATGAACGGATCTTCCGGACGGATCAGAACTGATACGAAAAAGCGGGGCAATGGCCCCGCTTTTTTAGCATGATCATAAACTGTATTTATTTTGCCTTGCCCTGGTTGGCGACCGCATTCATTTTAGCCTGCAGCGCTTCCTGGTCGCCTAAGTAGTAGTGTCTGATCACCTTGAAATCATCGTCAAATTCGTAAACAAGCGGAACAGCTGTCGGGATGTTGACACCGATGATCTCGTCGCTGGAAAGGTTGTCAAAGTATTTTACAAGAGCTCTTAAGGAATTGCCGTGCGCAGCGATCACAACACGTTTGCCTGCCTCCATATCCTTCTTGATCACATCATTGAAATAAGGAACAACACGTTCGATCGTGGTCTCTAAGGACTCGTTAGCGGGAAGCAGGGACTTGTCGACATCACGGAACATTTCCTGCTTTGTGGCGCTTCTTTCATCGCTTTCTTCCAGTGCGGGCGGCTTTACGTCAAAGGAACGTCTCCAGATCTTTACCTGCTCCTCACCGTATTTTTCGGCGGTCTCGGACTTGTTCAGGCCCTGCAGTGCGCCGTAATGACGCTCGTTTAATTTCCAGGATTTGATCACGGGCAGCCATGCTCTGTCCATCTCATCAAGAGCGATGTTCAGGGTGTGGATCGCACGCTTCAGATAGGAAGTGTAGCACACGTCAAAATCATAACCTTCCTCTTTTAAGATCTTGCCGGCGTTTTTGGCTTCCTCGCGTCCTTTGTCGGAAAGTTCCACATCCGTCCAGCCTGTGAAGAGGTTCAGCTTGTTCCATTCGCTTTCGCCATGTCTGATCAGTACCAGTTTCATCATAGTTCGTTTCTCCGTTTCTTCTTAATAATATTATGTAGTCATTCTGCCGCATCTTTTTCCGCAAAGGATCGGACGCCGGCCTCGCTTCCCATCGTATCACAATATCTTGGATTTGAAAACAGACAGGGCGTATCTTTTATATAAGAAAGAACTTGACGAAAAAAGTAGGGATCCGAAAAACAGTTAACATAATTGAATTATGTAAAGAAACATGTTATACTGATTATTACTCACCCTAGAAATCCGGAGGCGTAAGATGTCCAAAAAACAGATCATCCTAACCGTAATTGCAAGCCTGGTCGGCGTTTTTGCGATTTTCATGCTTGTGAAAACGTTTCTGGAATATAAGGTTGCAACGGATGAATATGCGGACTTAGACCAGTTCGTCACAGAAGCGGAACCGCTGTCGGAAGAGGACGAGGCGGCCATGGTCGAAGCGATCCAAACCTATACGCAGGATGAAAAATACAAGTTCGAGGTCAACTACAGGCGAAGCGATTTTCCGAACCTGAACATTGATTTTGCCGGACTCAAAGCCGTGAATCCTGAGGTTGTGGCCTGGGTTTACGTCGGACCGGTCGGGATCAGCTACCCGGTCGCACAAAGGCCGTCCGATACCAAGAATGAATATTATTTGCATCATACGCTGGAAGGAAAGGAAAACAGTTCCGGCTGTATCTTCATGGATTACAGCGTGGATCCGCAGCTGACCAGCTGGAATACGTTCCTGTACGGACATAACATGAAGAACGGCTCCATGTTCGGAAGCCTCAGAAAATACATCAGCAACCATAAGCTTTACGATAAGGACCCGTATATCTATATTTTCAGGGAAGAAGGGATCTATCGTTATAAGATCTATTCCTTCTATTTAGATACGCCGGAATCCAAGATGTATTATGTGTGCAAGACACTGAAAGAGTACCGCGCATATATCAGGACCGCATTGGAAATGTCGGTATATGACTGTGACACAAAGACCAGTGAGGAGCAGAACACCGTTACGCTCGTGACCTGTTCGGGCGCGGGCGCCGGGAAAAAGCGGTTCTTTGTCCATGGGATCAGCGTGGACTGCTATCTTTATCCGCCCAAGAGATAGGGAAGGGCAAAAGTCACATATTGCACAAAAAGTAACAGAAACAATTGACATTATATGGCAAATGTGATAATCTGACATCACAAAACATCTCGAAAAGACTTGTGGGAAAAGGTATTTGTCGGGAGTCTGGTCCAAAAAATTTAGGTAAAATCGGATTGTTCTTAAAAAAATACAATATTTTTTGCAAAAACCTGCCCCTTTTTGGTCTTTTTTGTTGTCTTAACCTAGTGAGAGAGTGTATCTAAAAATATAGGGGGAAACTATTAACAAGTCATACAGAATAGGAGAGAATGTATGAAAAAGTGGTTGAAAACATCAATAGCATTGCTGGCGTTAGTCGCAATGCTGGCGGAGAACACAGTCAGTGTTTACGCCGCAGTGGAAGGTACTCCTTCCGATGAAACGGCCGTAGTTGAGGAAGCCGAAGAGGTCCTGACAGATACGGCGGAAACAGTAACCGAAACTGAGGCTGAAGCCGAAACGGAAACTGAAACAGTCGAAGAAAGCGCGGAAGAGGTCGAAGAGGCCGTCGCAGAGGAACCACAGGAAGCTGCGGCGGAGGAAGAAACGACAGAAGCGGTTGAGGACACGGGCACAGAGGATGCCGGTGTTGTTTCTGCGTCTGTGGGCGCCTCAAGTGACAGGCTGAGCGTATCCGGTGTGGCTGATTTTACACTCTACATCAATACGGATCAGATGAATGAGGATGATTCCTTCGCGCTTGCATATACGGATGATGCGATCCCGTTTATGGACGACGTGCTTTACGGCAGGATGGGCAAAGCCAACGGCGGTATCTATAACATCAGCGGACTTGACAACAAGCCGTTTGAAGTTTGGGTAGATACGGTATCCGAGGGCATGACGGTCAGCTACGAGATGCGTGAAGACGGATATCCGCAGATCACGCTTGTATCCGCTCCCGAGCCGGAAGTGAAGAAGAGCCTGGAAGTGGACGGCAATGTTGTTTACGGTGCCGGCTATACGGAACTGCACATCATCGTGGATCCTTCGGGATTGCCGGATGACACGTATTACAATCTGCACGCAGATACCGATGCTGCTGTCAAATATGACGGCGCAACCCTGCCGGACAATGTGATCGGCAGCCTTTCCAACCACACAGAAGACATTTATCTCTCCAATTTAGATAACGAAGATTTTGAATTATATGTAACAGGTGAAAACACGAACGAAGTCGGAGCTTCCTACTTTGTGGAATCCGTCGAGAACGGCGCGCTGCGCATGAGCATGAATATGGACGGCGCCGGAAATCTTGAAGGCGAAGGCAAGGCGGTTGAACTGAAAGCCACGATCGTGGACGAATTCGGCGATGAGATCGGTGAAGCTTATACCGATATGGAACTGCCTGAATTTGACGGTGACGTTCTTGCGCTGGATGATGCCACGAATCCGCCGGTAGCGGATGTGGAGATTTCGGAAGAACCCGCTAAACTCATCAAATACACCTATGTGGAAGCAAGGATCGACAAGAAAGTCATCAAGGCGTTAAAGCGCAAAGAGGTTGCGGCGGATGAATCCGGCGCTGCGGGCTTTGCTTATTTCTATACGGAAGACGGCGAGAAGTGGAAATCGATCCGCGAGGATTCCACGGTGATCTTTGCTTATTCCGACGGCAAGAAGAGTGTTTACGAATATGAAGACGATCAGGTGTCCGTTACCGCAACACTCCAGCATGCAAAAGCGATCCCGGATGATGCGGAATTTATCGTCACACCGGTATTGCCGGACAGCGAAGGATACAACTATGACGCCTACATGCAGGCGCTGAACAGCAATTCCGAAGAGATCGTGGGAGTGGAATCCTCCGAGGAATCCCCTGTTCTCAATGAGAATAATACGCTGTTATATGATATCGGTTTCTTTATCACGGATGCGGACGGCAACCGTGTGGAACTGCAGCCTGCGGAAGGTTCCGTCAGGATCAATATCGAGTTCAAGAACAGACAGCTTGAAGAAGAGATCGGATCCAATGAGGAATCCGAACTCATGGTCGTTCATCTTCCCCTGAAGGACGAAGTCAAGGAAGAGACGGCTACCACAGAAGAAGCAACAGACATTTCCGCTTCCGATATCAAAGTGGAGATGGTAGACAATACTGCATCCGCGGAAGCTGAGACCGTGGACTTCATGCTTTCCGACTTTTCCGTAACGGCTGTCGTAGGCAAGAACGGCAAACTGCAGCCCGGTGATGCGGAAACCTTTAAGACCATCCTCGGCAGCGGCGTCGGATACGGTATCGTTGCAAACGAAGTGAATCTTGACGGCGATCTGGAATCCACGATCGCAGTCGGATTGCTTCACGGAAACAATACTGCGAAGTCTTCCAGAAACAACGGCGGCGCAGCAGGAACTTCCATCATCGCTGCCTACGACGGAAGCGATCTGATCTATGAAAAGAACGGTGAGAACAACAGCGATTCGGATCTTTATCTCTATACGACCATGAAGGCCCTTACAAGAATGGGCCAGAATATGTACAATCCGAATAACAATCCGCCGACAAGAAACGGCGTTACGGTTGATACGACCACTTATACGGAACAACAGATGAAGAAGATCGTTTCCGATCTGGTCAATCGTATGAAAACGGTCGGCATGGAACTGTATAACCGTCCGTCCTATGATTTTGCAACCTATGCGAAAAAGGATCAGTACAACAATTTCTACACACTCGATCTTACCGAGCTCGGTGACGGCCCCGGAACATATTACATTTCCTTCAAGTCCGGTGATTTTGCGAAGTACTTTACCGCAACCGGTGATGTCAACGCACAGGTTCATCTGGTCCTGGGCGAAGGACAGAATATCATCTTTAATATTCCGGACAATGAAGTGACCTTTACGCAGTATCAGATCAAGATGCCGGGTTATGAGGGCGGCACACATGCGGGCAACAGTGAAGATATGGTCTGCCAGAGCATCATCTTCAATGCTCCTTATGCTACCAAGGCATTTTGTAAAGGGGCTTCCTCCGACGGCGTACATCTGGTTCCGAAGGCGGTATTCAGAAACGAAGTCGTATCGGCAGGCTGGGTTGTTGCCGACAAGATCACAAAGATCGGTGGCAACGAGTGGCACAATGTTTGGCATGACATGCCGGACAGCACTTCCGTAACCGAAGTGATCAAGGCGTACAAGAAAGTAAATGACGATACACCGTATGCAAGAGACAAATTTACATTTGTTCTGGAATCCTATGATTTCGTTACAAAGAAATACACAGAGATCAGCCGCGCGACCAATGACGGTTCTCTGGTCACGTTTGATCCGATCCTGTACACGAGCGCGATGTATAAAGCGGATCCTAACAGAACCTATGCATACAGAGTCCGTGAGATCTTTGAAGAAGACGGGAAGTATGTCTATGACAAGGTGACATATATCGTTCATCACAATCTGGTAATGGAAGGCAAGAAGCTGAAAGTTGTTGTTCGTAATATTTACAACGTTTACGATGGCAATCAGCACTCTGTCGGGACCAGTTATGATCAGATCAAGTTCAATAACGTAACCCCGCTGAAGATGCCGTACAGCTTTAATGTCAAGAAACTGTTTGACCGTGACGGTGAAGACTGGCCGGACGGCGCAACCTTTAAGTTTAAACTGGAAAGCTTTGACGGCGGAGCAGCCAATGCGGGCTCCAATATCAAGCTTGGACCTCTTCCGGCTGAAACGAAAGTACCGAATAAAAACTACTGCGAGCTGGAACTGACCAAGGATAAGCGCGAAGGTACGTTCGGTACCGTAAACTTTGAATTGTATACGACGAGTGACGGTATGATCAGCAGCCACTACTTTGACGGTGATGTGGAAGTGTGGTGCAGAACCTATATGTGGAAGGTTACAGAGATCATTCCTGCCGACAATGATAAGGTGGAAGGAATGACCTATGACACGAAGACCTACTACCTGAAGATCTTTGTGGACAGCAAGTACAACCACTCCACGCATAAGTACATCATGAGTGTCAAGGACAGGTTCTCGCTTACCAATACTCCGGACTGCCAGGAGTTCCCGGGAACATTCGAGTTTGTAAATAAGTACAAACCCGGTTCGTTGACCGTTAAGAAGGTTGCCGTAAACAAGAACGGCGAGGCTGTGGATTCCGATAAGGACTTCTACGTTGTTGTTTACAACCAGACCGGTCTGAACAAGAGGACCTATTACGGCGTAGACGGCAAGAAATATGAAAGCACCAGCGCTGACGGCACGAACTACTCCGGCGCGCATGTGGAACTGATCAAAGGTAACAGCGAGCTTACCTTCAAACCGCTTCCGGCAGGAAAGCAGTATGTGATCGAAGAGACCGATGCGAACGGCAGGAAGATCACGGACAGCAAAGAATATGTGATCACCTACAGCGCCAACAGCGTGAATGTGACATCCAATTCGCTGAACAAGGAAGCAACGATCACGAATACGCAGATTGAAAAGGGCGTTCTGAACCTCGTCAAGAAGGGCGGATCCAAAGATGAAGCGCCGATCGATCTCGACGGTGTGATCTTCCGTCTCTATGATGAAAATAACAAGACGGTTTACGTGAGCGGTTCTGCAGGTTCCTATACGGTTGCCGAGGACGGCAGCACCAATCAGGATATCGTGACCGATGCGAACGGCGCCTTCAAAGTGGAAGGTCTGCCGGTGGGCAATTATACATTAAAAGAATATTCCCTTCCGGATAAATATAAAGAAGGTTTCGTGAAATACGAAGGGGATATCAAATTCAGCGTTACCAAGGACGGCACGAAATTAACGAGCGCGACATCCGCAGATCTTGAGAAGATCGAAGACGGCGCGGCTCTGTCCCTGACTCTGTACAATAAGCGCGTTCCCGTAAAAGTCAAAGTCACAAAAGCGATCATCGACAACGCGCAGAGCGGGTCCGCAAAACAGATGGATAAGAGCGGTTACGAATTCACACTGACCGATGTTACGACCGGGCAGGTGATCGGAACCAAGAAGACCAACCAGGACGGTGAACTGGTATTTGACGCTGTTCTTACCTTCGGACATTCCTATCAGGTAACTGAGAACGAGGACATTGCGGCAGAAAAAGGAACCGTACTGAACTCCATTTCCGGTTCCACCTTTACCGTTGATAACGATATGTTTATCAATGCCACAAAGGAAATTGGCGCAGACTACCTCTTCAAGAATGTAAATGCAACCAATAAGGAAGTAACGGGTAAGGTCCGCCTGATCAAGACCAATGAAGAAGGCGTTACGATCACAGAAGGCAGGGCACAGTTTGTTCTGAGTACATCCGATGTCATCGACAACAAATCCTCTTATGTACATGTAAGCGGCAAGGATGGCTCTTACAAGTTTGATTCCAAATCGAACAATACGACGATGGAAACGGTAAACGGCGAACTGATCGTGGAAGATCTTGCGCCGGGCACCTATTACTTCTTCGAGATCGCTTCTCCGGATACGAACAGATATATCTTCACATCCGGCGAGGCACACCGCGTATATATCGATGCGAAGAAGGCAACAAAAGAAACTCCGGTAGTGGATCTGACTGCAGACAATGATGCTGTTAAGGTGCAGAACAGTGACTTTACCGCAGGTCTTGTATTTACGAAAGTCAATGCTTTTGACGAAACAAAGAAGCTGGGTGAAGGCACGCAGTTTACTCTGTATGCAACAACAGCATTAAACGGCGAAGCTACGGGCGATGCGATCACCACGGTTGCCGCAAAGAACGGTACCGTAAGAGTTCCGATCGCCAAAGCCGGCACATACGTGCTCGTGGAAACAAGCACACAGAACGGCTACGAAGCGCTTTACAGCGGCGACAGCCTGAAGATCTACTTTGAAGTAACGACGGATCAGAACAAGAAATCCGACCTGACACTTCAGGATGTGAAGGCGTTTGCGAAGCTGAAGGGCCGCACGCTTGAGGCTTCCGAACTCGTCGATACTTCCAAGAACTATGTATACAATGAGCCCGTACCGGGCAAAGTTACCTTAAAGAAACGTTTCCTGGATAAGGATGGAAAAGAGATCAAGGCTTCTTCTCCGGATGCTTATCTGCTTGGCGAAGCGAACTTTACCTTATATACAAATGCGGTTGAGTTCAAGAAAGTCAAGGGAACCGGAAATGTTAACGATCCCGAGAACTTTGTGGAATACGGCAAATTCACGACATCGAACTTAACACTCAGTGTCGGCAATCTGCCTTGGGGTACCTACTACTTCCAGGAGACCGGAACAACAGCCGGCGACGGAAAGGTATTCATCTTTGACGCAGACAAGAAGTATTACTTCAGGATCGGCGAAAACGAAAACGGCGAACTCTCACTTGATGTTTCCAAACTGATCGTAGACGGTGTGGAAGTGGATACCGTTGATAACAGGATCAAGACCGGTTATGCAGAGATCGTCAAGAAAGATCAGGATCAGGATAAGCCGCTTGCAGGCGTCAGATTCGAACTGTACCGTGTAAGAACCGAAAACGACAATGCGGCACTTGAGAAGATCACGCTGAACCCGGATGTAACCGGCGCTGACGGCGTGCTCAGAACACCGAAACTGGCATACGGCAAGTACTACTTCGTAGAGAGCGCAGATCAGGATATTGCCGGATATGAGTTCGATACGACGACCAGATACTACTTCGACATTACGGAAGACAATGCGGTTGTCAAGAATCTGACCTATACCTTAAACGGAAAACGTCAGACAAGCAGAGACGGCGTGATCAACAACAAGCCTGTCAAAGGCTCCGTATCTCTTGATAAATGGGCGATCGCACACGATACGACGAATGATCCCGTATACCTGAAGAAACTCGCAGGTGCCGAATTCGAACTGTATTCCAACAATGCTTCAACAGTTGGACAGAAGATCCTGGCATTCTTCAACAGCGATGAGAAATACTATCTGTACAAAGCAGACGGTAACGGCACTTATGTAACAGATGCAAACGGAACGATCACCGTGAAGGGTCTGTCCTGGGGCTCCTACTACTTCGTGGAGACAAAGGCTCCGGATGGATATGAGATGCCTGAAAATGAGGCAGACAGAACCTATTACTTCACGATCAGCGGCGATCATCTGAATGCGCATATCGGCAGACCGGAAGGTGAGCAGGGCAACGATGAACTTCGCGACAGAGTTCCCGTGAACGAAGAACTGCTCGGTTCCATCAAGCTGATCAAGAAGAATACAGAAGACGGCAAGGGCCTTGCAGGCGTTCCGTTCAGACTTTATAAGGACGGCAGCGACTATACGGCTGAGCTTGATGCCGTACTGAACAACACCAGAAAAGAACTTTATACATTCCGCAGCAATGGTGAACAGCAAAGTCTGCTGATCACTGATGATAACGGTGAGATCAGCATCGAGAATCTGCCTTGGGGTACCTACTACTTCGAAGAAGCAGAGATCCCCGAAGGCTTTACGGCTGAGACCACGAAATCCACGGAACTTCTGATCAGTGCTGCAAATGTGAGTGGTGAAGCAACCTATGACAACCACCGTGTTGCAGAACTTTCCAATACACCGATCAGAGGCGACATGCTTCTGAAGAAGGTCGATGAAAACGGCGCGGCATTAAAGGGCGCTACCTTCGATCTGGTTCGTGTTGTGGACGGAAAGTATCATAAAGTAAATGTAACCGGACAGAATGGTGTATACACGTTCGACAGCGTAGACAGAAGAGTTTACAGTGACTCTGCTTCGATCGTGACAACCATCCTGAACCTGATCGGTACCAGAAAGGGCGATCTTGAGACAACAGCAGATACCGCAACTTTGAAGGTTTCCAATCTGCCTTACGGCGATTATGCGATCTTTGAGATCACGGCACCCGAAGGATATCAGACCGAGAACGGTTCTCTCTTTGTAGAACGTACCTTCAAGATCGACGGAGAAAAGGATGAAAACGAACTGGATGCGATCGTTGAATTCGTGAACTCCAAGGTTTCCGCCGGTGTTCAGTTTGTCAAGACGAGATCCGGGGAAGAACTCGAAGGTGCAGCGTTTGTTCTCCAGAAGGAAGATAACGGTGAGTGGAAGGATATCACGACCGCTGTTTCCAAAGAGAGCGACTACTACAAGGTAGATGATGTAAACAATACGGTTGTCGGCAAGTTCAAGAGCGTGGTAACGTTCAATGCGCTGCCGGTAGGCAATTACCGTATCTTCGAAATTTCCGATTATGCATATGCGCCGGATGCAGTGAACAAATATCCTTATCTGGATGTAAACGGCAACCAGATCTGGGCTGCGCCGACCGGATATACGAAGTTCTACACGTTCACCATCGAAGTGAACGACAATGGCAAGAAGAATGTCGGTCTGGACAAAGCAGACGGCACATTCGGCAACTATGATGCACAGACAGTTGTGAATACTCCGAAAGAAGGGTATGCGAAACTGGCTAAGATGGAAGGCACAACGGCGATCGCGGGCGCTGAATTCGAACTGTATCACAGCAGAAAGAACGGCGATGCCTATGTACTCGGAACGCCTCAGCAGGATGCAAGGATCGGTGATCCGATCGTTTCCAATGCAGATGGCGAAGTGATCACACCGAAGCTTTCCTGGGGTGACTACTATCTGATCGAGTCC
>JAEEGL011433611.1_pt1 | contig 11403 bp, 6 predicted proteins | sample 9134231 | NCBI WGS metagenome assembly JAEEGL01 (sample SAMN16246548, study PRJNA631951) | gut metagenome | biome: gut microbiome; feature: rumen; material: fiber-attached | host: Bos | place: Iran: Karaj | collected 2018-10
CCATGCCCGCCGCACGCTCTTCGCGATAACGCCCATAATAATGGATGCCAAAATCGATGCCGAGGCCCAGCAACACCGCGAAAATAAAGGCGGTTATCAGGTTCAGATACCCCACCGAGATCGAAACCAGACCGATGGTCCAGGCGGTTCCGAACAAAAGCGGCACCATCACGCAGAAGAAGGCGCGCACGCTCCTGAACCAGATGATCATCACCATCGAGAGCAAAAACAGCGTGATCCCGGCCGAAGAGACGACGTCGCTCGCAATCTGATCGGACTGCTCCAGAGCCGAGCGGTAACCGCCACCCAAATCGATGCGCGTCACCACCTGCCCTTCACCGACGGGCCCCAGGCGCGATTCCACCTCGCGGCGCACCACTTTATCGGTCAGATCCAGAATGTGACGGCAAAAAGCCAGGTTGTTGGAAGATTTGGTGGGGTAAACCTGCAGGCCGATGGTCGTATAAGCGCGGTTATAGAAATATTCTCTATAGTTTCCGCGCTCTTTTCTGAAGCTCCGGCCCATATTGGACAAGCCGTCATCTTGCTCTAACTCAGCCCAGCTGTAAGTAAATCGTTCGCTTTTGCTGCCTTCTTTTTTGTCGTCATCAAACAGCTGCAGCGACTTGCTGACCGCCTCCCGGATCGCATCGGTCAACTCGTCGTAGTAATCCTTGAGCTCATCGAGCGTGGCAAAGATGGTCAGCGCATTTTTGTTGATCACGTCGATGTCGAGCTTCCACTCGACCTTGAGAATGTCTTCTTCCGCTTCGAGCGCCTCAGCGATCGCGCCCAGTTCCTTTTTGACGCGATCAAAATCGTTGGTCATCAGGGTGACCACCAGCATATCGGCGCTGCCCAGACGGCTTTCGAGCACATGCATCGCCTGCACGCTGGGCGCACTCTCGGGCAGCAAATCCTGAATACTGCTCTTGAGTTCCAGGCCTGGCCCATCCCGCCCCGGCACCTTGACCGCCATCAGCCCCATCGCCACTGCAAGCAATAAGACGCCTAAAAACACCCCATAAGGATGGGCATAAATGAACTCAACTAATTTTCGAATCGGACGTTCTTTGAGCAGAGCCATAACCTTGCTCCTTAACAAGAAAGCGCGTTTGATAGCACGCAAACCGCAAACGCGGTAGTATTCATCGTAGATCATGAACCTTGTACGATGAATTTTTTGGCAAGACCCGCTGTCTTTTGTTTTTTTGATGAGGAGGCGATGATGTTCAAACGACTGTTCACGCTCATTTGCTTGTGCTGCTTCACCCTGCCCTGCTTCGCAGATTCCCTGCAGGGGTTCTCGGCAGGCCATTCCGCAGCGACCGTCCAAAGCCTGATTCCCGCCATGCACAAGGGCGAAGGGTACGGCGAAAAATACACGTTTAATGCCGAATTTGGCGAACGCGGCAGCATGTATTTCTCGCTCACCATCTCGAACTTCGGCATCGGCGATTTCAAGATGGAAGCCAAAGGCCGCTTCACCCTCGATGGCGAAGATTACTCGTGGAAAAAGGAATTAGACGACGACGAGTGGAAATATAAGAAAGATCAATTCTACATCAAAGCCGGTCCTGCAACCATCTCCGGCACGCCCAACCGCCTGGTGATGACCGCAACGAAGAGCAAGCATCAGTTTCAAGCGGTCTTTACCCCCAAAGCGCCCAGCTGGCGTCCCGGTCAGGGCCAGGTCAAATTCGGCTCAAACATCAGTGAATTCACGGTGTTTCCGCTGATGGACGTGGAAGCCAAAGTCAAACTCAAGGACAAGGATGAAGAAGTTTTGACCGGCTATGGATTCGGCAGCCACAGCTGGAGCGACCTGATGCCTTACGAGCAATTCAAATCCACCGTCGATTTCCGCGGCATTGCGGGCGACGCCACCGTTTACATGCGCATCATGCAACCCGTTTCGGACTACGGCAAAGAGCCCCTCCGCTATCTGCTCGTCACCAAAGGCAATCAGATTTTAGCCGAAAGCCTGAATTTTACCGTCACCCCCACCGCAACCTATACCGACAAGAAGCACGATAACAAATACCAGGTTGCTGAATCTTTTACGGTTTCAACCCCCGACATCAAAGGTACGGTCACCAAGAGCCAGCTGCGGCAGCGCAAGGATCAGCTGGCCAGCTTAAACTTCGCCGCCAGACAAATCGCCAAGCAATACGCGAAACCCATGCTTTACGACTACGACATGCAATTCTCGTTTGACGTGAAAGGTCAAAAAATCGAAGGCATCGGCCGCTACGAAGTCAATCACCTCAACAAATAGCGCATTCGCAATCTCCCGCCACAACGCCTCTCCATTTTCAATTTGAGACAAATCGCAACCAATTTGACAAACCTTTTAAAATCAATAGGTTATAATCTTTTAATTCGGTCTTAAACCGCAACAATACGAAATGGGGGTTGTCGCCATCTGCCCTGCTCGCTAAAGTTGCCTCGGTTTGCAAAAGGCCTTCACAAATCCCTATTTCTAACAGGGTGAGGTTTTTATGAGCTCTCAAGATTCCGCTAAGAAGCTCCCCGCCGCAGCGCCGGAGCGTTTGGGTGTCCTCCTTCAAGGCATGGGCGCCGTCGCCAGCACTTTTGTCGCAGGCTGCATCGCAGCTCGCAAAGGTTTGGGGGAGCCTATCGGATCCCTGACTCAGCTCGCCCACATTCGTCTCGGCAAGCGCACGGACAACCGCAACCCGCTGATCCGCGATTTCTTGCCTCTGACCTCTTTGGACGGCTTGGTTTTTGGTGCCTGGGACATCTTCGGTGGCAGCGTTTTTGACGCCTGCATGACTGCGGAAGTGCTCGATGAGCGCCTGATCCGCAAGATGGAACCCGAACTCTCCGCCATCAAGGTGATGCCCGGCGCGTTCGATCCTCAGTACGTCACCCGTCTGACGCCCAAATACTGCAAGCAGGGCACCCGCCGCGAAATGGTCGAATCCCTTCGCGCCGACATCCGCAAGTTCAAGGCCGACAACAATCTCGACCGCGTCGTCATGATCAACGCTTCGAGCACCGAGGTTTACAACGATCTCTGCGAGATCCACCAAACCCTCGACGCCTTTGAAGCCGCCCTCGACGCCGACGATCACCGCATCGGCCCCTGCATGATGTACGCCTACGCCGCATTGATGGAAGGCGTGCCCTACGCTAACGGTACCCCGAGCTGGTCTACCGACGTGCCCGCCATCCGCGAACTGGCCCACAAGAAGGCTCTGCCCATCGCCGGCAAGGACTTCAAGACCGGTCAGACACTCATGAAAACCGTTCTCGCGCCTATGTTTAAGGCTCGTATGCTCGGTGTTCGCGGCTGGTTCTCCACCAACATCCTCGGCAACCGCGACGGCGAAGTTCTGGACGATCCCGGTGCATTCAAGGCCAAGGAAAAGACCAAGCTCAGCGTGCTCGACACCATTCTTCAGCCCGATGAGCATCCCAACCTGTACGGCAACCTTTATCACAAGGTCCGCATCAACTATTACCCGCCGCGCGGCGACGCCAAGGAAGGCTGGGACAACATCGACATCTTCGGCTGGCTCGGCTACCCGATGCAGATCAAGGTCGACTTCCTTTGCCGCGACTCGATTCTGGCCGCTCCGATTTTGCTCGACCTGGCGCTGCTGATGGATTTTGCCGCCCGCGCCGGCCTCAAGGGCATTCAGGAATGGCTCAGCTTCTACTGGAAGAGCCCCATCGCCGCTCCTGGCCTCAAGCCCGAGCACGATCTTTTCATCCAGCTCACCAAGCTGAAGAACAATATGCGCTACCTCATGGGCGAGGATCTGATCACCCATCTCGGCAACGAATATTACGAAGAGCGTGAAAACTAATCGTTTTTAGCCCACCTCACGTTTCCCGCCTTTTTTAAAATCTTCTTCTTTCCTTTTGCATTTCATTTCTTTAAATCTTGAGCAGCGCCATTTGGGCGTTCGCAATTCTTGAACTTTACAAGACTCTGGCTAAACTCTTATCGTTTAAGGAGTTTTGCATGAGAACCATTTCGTCTCGCATTTATCTCGTCTTTGCCCTGATGCTGGGTCTGTCTGTTGTTGTGTCCCTGGTGGCCTCCAACGCACGATTATCGACCTCATCCCAAATCCAAATCGATGAAGCCTATCAGCAAAATCTGCAGGCCCTCGATGCGCGCATTCAAGGGAAGGTCGATCACACCTACCAGCTGCTCAATCTGGCTTACTCGCTCGCCAAAACGGACGAGATGCAGGAACCCACGCAGCTCGACGCCTTTGGATACCTGCAGCAGCTGCAGACCGAAGAGGATCATGTCGATTTCTGGATCCACAAAATCGACGCGACGCAGCCCGAAGATTCCCGCCTGATGGTGCATTCCAGCAACCAGTCGCTCCTCCACACCAACATCACCCATCTCATGTACGACGATGGGAGCAAAACCGAAAAGGAAGCGATGGCGATCGCGGCTTCGGATGTAGATGGCGTCCTGCAGACTCTGCGTGAACCCACCCCGCTCATCATCGCCGTCAACCGCCTGGTCGCCCGCCAGAACCAGGGCACCGTCGAATACGAATGGGTGCTTCCCAATCACGAAGGCACCACCAAAAAGCGCGCTTACGTGCGGTTATTTAAGCCATGGAACCTCGTCATCGGTGCCAGCTCCGATCTTGAGAGCGTCCATCAGATCGATCTCCAGAAAAAGGCCGAGCTGGGCTCGCAACAGCGAAAGATGTTTCTGCAGCAGCTGGCCATTTCGCTTTGCCTGGCCGCTTTAGCCATCGCCGCATTGATCGCATTGATGCGTTGGGTACACCGCCGCCTGACCAGCGTCACCGAATCCCTGAACCGCTTTACCGCCGGCCGCGAAGATCTGACGGTGCGCCTTGATGTTTCGGGCAACGACGAGGTCACCGAAATCGCGCGCGCCTTCAACGGCTTCATCACCAAGCTGCAATCCATCATCGACAGCCTGACCCAGACCGCCGCGCAGTTCAGCAGTTCCACCGAGGAGCTCCATAACTCCGCGATGACCATCGAGAGCCGCGCGACCGACATCCAGAGCCAGGCCACGAACGCCGCAAACACCCTCGACGAGACCGATCACCACATGCAGAGCGTCGCGACCTCCACCGTCGAGCTCAACGCCACCATCAACGACATCGCAAGCTCCATGACGCAGGTCAGCCAGGTCATGGAGGAAGCCGCACGCCTCACCCAGAGCGTCAACACCCAGGTTACCAGCCTGAGCACCTCCAGCGACCGCATCGGTGAAATCGTCCGCTGGATCAGCAGCGTCGCCGCGCAGACCAACCTCCTCGCTTTGAACGCCACCATCGAGGCCGCCCGCGCCGGTGAGGCGGGCCGTGGGTTCGCAGTCGTCGCAAACGAGGTCAAGACCCTCGCAAACGAGACCAGCAAGGCCGCAGGCGAGATCACGGGTACCATCGAGACCATCCAGAACGAGGTTCGCAACGCCGTCGAGGCCATTCGCCAGATCACGGCCACCGTCGAGTCCGTCCGTTCCACGCAAATGGTCGTCTCCTCCGCCGTTTTGACTCAGTCCAAGGTCACGGGCGAGATCAGCGATTCCGTCGCCCAGGTGGCGAGCAACACGAGCGACGTCGTACAGTCGGTCACCGACGTGGCCCGCGCCGCCAGCGAATCGACCCTCCATATCGGCACCACCCAGAAGTCCATCGGCCAGCTCCTCGAGCTCTCAAAGAAGCTCCAGGACGAGCTGAACCGCTTCAAGGCCTAAGCCACCCGCCGCATCCCCTCCAGAATCTGCCTCCCCTTCAACTCCATCTGCAGACCGTTCACAAAAAAGCGCAGCCATACGAAGGCGTTTGGTTAAAGATTGACCCGAATCCGCATTCGATTTGCGCGCATCCGCAACAGATTCACCGTTTACGGCCGATCATTCGCCAAAGATGGCCGATCGTTCACCAATGACCGCATCATTGTCGCCGTTTTCCGCAGACAATTCGCTATTATCGGCCATCCATTCACCAGCAGCCATAACCCCATCGCCAGCGGCGTTGATTGCGTTGCCAGAAGCAGGGCGCAGACGCCCCCGTTTGGCGGTTCTGGTCGCAGAATCCGCGATTGTTTCAACGCGGGTTTTGATCTGATTGGCAGTCTGCGATTTCGCCGAGCCAGCAGGCGCGTTCGAAGAGCCGTTTGGCTTCCTCTGCTTCCTGTCGGTGTTGGGCGATGAGCGCTAAATTGTGGCAGGCGGGCCCGACGTTGAGACTGCAGGCCCGTTCGAGGTAAGGGCGAGCCCGTTCAGGGCTCTTGGGATCCCCGGATTTGAGAAGGGCGACCGCCCAATCGTTGCAGGCGTTCCCGTCGTTTAAGGCACAGCCCCGTTCAAAATACTGTCCGGCCCGATTCGGTTGACGCAATGGCCCTTCCCAGAGGGCGAGCCCTAAATTGCGACAACTGCCCGCATCTTTCAGGTCGCACCCCCGCTCCAAAAGGATTAAGGCCCGCTGATTTTTGGGGTTCTCGGTCAAAAGGGCGGCGCCGAAGTCCCCGCAGGAAGCACCGTCTCCCAGTTCGCAGGCTTTCTCCCGATAATCGCGGGCGGATCCCCTCAAATCTTCGGGATTGGTGCTCCCGGGAGCGGACTGCATTTGCAACCATCGGCCGGCATTGGCACAGCCCTGGGAGGCGTTTAACCCGCAGGCGCGCTCGTACCATAAAAGAGGGTTGCCCCCCGTGCGCTCGATGGCGCCGCCCACCTGATTGCAGCTTAAACCATCTTCCAGATTGCAGCCCTTCTCGGCCGCTGCCCGCCCGCCGGCCTCGTCGCCCCGCTGAAACATCACCCTCGCCCAGTTGCGGCAGCCCATCGCTTCGCCCATCTCACACGATTTTTGGTAAAAGCTTTCCGATTGCTGGGGGTTGCCATATTGTCCCCTGGCCGACAGGACGCCAAGATTGTTGCAGGCTTCGCCAATCCCCTCGGAACAGGCCTTGCGATAGGCCTCCGCAGCCTGAGCCGGCTGCCCGCGCCTCTGAAGAAGGACGCCCAGATACTGGCAGGCGGGCGCATAATCCGCCCCGCACGAGGATTCGAGCAACGTGAGCGCCCGGGCTTCGTCGGCTTTGAGGCCCCGCCCCTTCGCGAGCATTAAACCGAGATCGCCGCATATCCAAAGCTGGCCCATCGAGCAGGCCTTCTCGGCGTAAACGGCGGCCTTGGCGGGATTTTCGGGGACGCCTGCCCCCTGATCGTAGATGGCCGCCAAATCTCCGCAGGCCTCGCGCTGCTTCAAATCGCAGGCGCGGTGCAAAAGGGCCACGGCCGTATCGACATCCATCCCGAAAACGGCGCGACCTTTTTGCCAGCAATCGTCGGGCGATGAACAAGCGGTCGCCAAAGCCTGAGGCAGATCCTCGGCCCGCAGCTCCCAGGCAGCCAAAAACGGCAAAGCAAGCGCCCAAAAGCGCGTCCTTACGGCAAACAATTTTCGCTACTCACCGTAATTTCCTGAACCACCGACATAAAATCGTTGCAGCGGTTCGAATCTTTGTAACTGCTGTCATCGCCCGCAAAGGCGCGCACAAACCAGCGATAGGTACCGTCCGGTAAAAGGCGCTCGGGATCATAGAGATTGTAGGTCGTTGCCTGGAGATTGATGACTTTTTGCTCGCCCACCGCGATGGGATCGCCCCTGAAGGATCTCGCATTGCGGCGATAGTTATCGACGGGCGTGTTTTCGGGGTCGAAGATGTTAAATTTGCAATCTCCGGGATAGTAAGTGGGGATCCGGCTGTTCATCTCCGAAGTTTTGATGCCCCAAATCTCCACCTGATAAAGATTGACGGACATATTGCCGCCATTGAAGAGGGTGATGTTAAAGTTGACGGAATTGCTCTGCACAGGATTGGCCACATCGAGGCAAAGTTCGCTCAGGATGGGCGTATGATCGACGCTGTTGATGGCGAGCACGCGAATATCTGCGCCGTTCGTATCGGTCTTCAGGCTGTCTTCGGTGATTTGAGGCTCCACAGTCACGTTCGAACTGGGCAACTCGACGCCGCTGCCGCCGCCTCCACCGGATCCACCGCCGCCATCAATGCTCGCATCGCTGCCACCGCTGCCGCCGCCTCCATCTTCACCGCCGGATCCACCGCCGCCGCCGGATCCACCGCCACCATCCATGCTCGCATCGCTGCCGCCGCTGCCGCCGCCTCCATCTTCGCCGCCGGATCCACCAATACCGCCGGATCCACCGCCGCCGCCGCTGCCGCCTCCGCCGTCTACCGTCGCGTCACCGCCGCCGCCGCTGCCGCCTCCGCCGTCTACCGTCGCGTCACCGCCCGCATCGGGGCCGATATGCCCGGCATCGCCGTCTTCAGGCCGGCGGGCGCGGCATTTAAACTCGCTGCCGTCGCAATAAGAGACGCTGCCCTCGGAGCAGAGATTGTACTCATTGCCGCCGTCGCAGCTTGCGAAGGTGGTGCAGTCCGCGCCTGACGTCCAGCAGACGTAGGTGTAGCCCTCGTAAGGCGGATCGCAGAGGACAGGTGAACTGCTGGGGCAGCAGTTCGACGCGCCGGAAGGGCTGATCGACGACAAAGCGCCCACGTCGCACGGTCTGCATGAGGGCACGGTTCCGAAGCAGGTATGTTTCTTTCCGCAATCTTCCAGGGGCGTCTCGTCGCCGCAGTTGTTGACACAGGTGATGTGATTGTTCCTGCAAATTTTGGTCACGCAGTCGTCGGTGATCTCGCAGTTGGGATCCTTTCGGCATTGGCAGAGACCAAAACCGGTGCCATCCGCATTGCAACTTTGAAAACCTTCGACGCGCTCGCCGCCATCGGCGCGACAAACGCAAGCCACAGCCTCGCCGGGATTGCAGGCGGAATCGGCATCCTCGGTATAATCGCAAGCGCAAATCCAGGCGGCGCAAGCAAACAAGAGCCATCGCTTCATGGCAAGCCCCCACTCAAAACGAAAGGCCATGTTTTACCTAATTTTGGGGCCGTTTGGCCAGAACGAAGCGCTTGCAACGCCCTTTCGCTTTTGTGCATTCTGCCGGATCGTCCCCGCTTTGAAGGAAGAGAGCTCATGTTCACCCCTGCGCGTCCCCCATTCACCCTTGCGCGTACCTTCACCGCCATCGCCCTTGCCCTGATCGCCAGCGGTTGCTTCACCGAGAGCCATTGCATGAGCAGCATCGACTGCGACGGCGATCGCATCTGCAAAGACGGCGAATGCGTCTACGAATGCAGCGAAGGTACTCCCTGCGACGGCGATCACATCTGCAAAGATCACCATTGCGTCACGCCCGCTGACTGTGAGGGCTGCAAAAACCGTTACCCGAACGCCAAAGGCGAATGCCGGGGCACCCAATGCGAGATGGCAGCCTGCAAAGACGGCTTCTACGATCTCAACCGCGACGATCGGGACGGCTGCGAATATGAATGCACCGCCAGCGGCGTTGAAACCTGCAACCAGAAGGACGACGACTGCAACGGCATCGTCGACGAGAGCTTCGATTTGCAGAGCAGCGCCGAGCATTGCGGCCTTTGTGGCAACAAATGCGAGTTCCCCTTCGCCACCGGCGGCTGTGAAGCCAAGCGCTGCCGCATGCTTTCCTGCGAAGACGGTCATTACGATCTCGATTTGCGCGAAGAGAACGGCTGCGAATATGAATGCACCGCCACCGGCGTTGAAACCTGCAACCAAAAAGACGACGACTGCAACGGAAAGACCGACGAGGGCTTCAATCTTCAGAGCGACACCGCCAACTGCAGCGAATGTGGTCGCAAATGCGTCGATCGCCCGAACGCCGACAGCCTCTGCATCGCGGGCAGCTGCAAGATGGTTTGCCAGAGCGGCCATTACGACGCCAACAACGACGAATCCGACGGCTGCGAGAGCGACGTCTGCACCGTAACCGAGGGTGGCATCGAGATTTGCGACCTCGTGGACAACGACTGCGACGGGCAGACCGACGAAGGCATCGATAAGACCACCCCTGAGAGCTGCGGGCCCCTCTGCACCCGATGCCCTGTGCCCGCCAACGGCAAAGCGGGCTGCAAAGAGGGCGAATGCTTCATCGAAGGCTGCAATGAGGGCTTCGTCGATCTCGATCAGATCGCCGAAAACGGCTGCGAATACGCCTGCAGCGTCACCGGCGACGAGATTTGCGATATGAAGGACAACGATTGCGACGGTCAGACCGACGAGGGCTTTGAAAAGACCACCCCCGAGAGCTGCGGGCCCCTCTGCGCGCGCTGCCAGTTTAACCACGCCGAGGCTTTATGCGTCGCGGGCGGCTGTGCCATGGGCGATTGCGGCGAAGGCTTCCACGACATCGACGGCCAGGCGGCGAACGGCTGCGAATATGCCTGCAGAATCGAGGGTGAGGGCATCGAACTCTGCGACAACGGCAAGGACGACGACTGTGACGGCAAGACCGACGAGGGTTGCAGCCTCGATTGCCCCGAAGGGATGGTCGCCGTCGGCCGGCAGTTCTGCATCGATCGCTATGAGGCCTCCAAACCCGACGCCACAGCGACCAGTCAGGGTGCCGACAGCTCGCGCGCTGTGAGTGCAAAGGGCGTTTTGCCCTGGCGGGTCTACGCAAACAACAGCCTGTCGGAGGCGCTTGGCATCGCAAGGGCCGCCTGCGTAGCCTCGGGTAAGCGTCTTTGTACCCCATCGGAGTGGACGCGCGCCTGCAGGGGCCCTGACGACCATGAGTACAGCTACGGCGATGAATATGAGGCCGCAACCTGTAACGGCATCGACGCTTTTTGCCCTGGAACCCCCTATCCCCACTGCCGGGCCGCCAATTCCGGGAGCACCAACTTCCATCTCGTCCCCACGGGGACCTTTTCCGGCTGTACAAACGCCTACGGCGTCTATGACATCAACGGAAATCTCTGGGAGTTCACCGATACGGCCACCCCCACCGCCAGAGGCGGCGCCTTCAACTGCAGTGACAGCGAAGTCCTTCACAAATGCGGCGCCTTACCCGAGGGCGGCAGCGGTCAGCATATCGGAAACTGGGGTCCATCGGCCATCGGTTTCAGATGCTGCAGCGACGGCCTTTAATCGCTTACCCTTTTTTGTAACCCCTTTACCCCAAACCGCCCTGATTTCATGAAAAAGCTCATCATTGATGCCGCAGTCCTTGTCCTGGTTGGCGCCCTGCTCGGCATCGTCACCAATTTTTGCAGAAGCGACGGCATTCCCCTCGTCGCCTCCATCCCTTACGAGATCCTGGTCCCCTGCCCCATGGATCGCGTCGCCGTAAACGAGATCGCTCCCGCCCAAATCCCCCAAGATGCCGTCTTTATCGATGCAAGCGATCCCGAAATCTTTAAACAGCGCCACGTTCCCGGTGCATTGCCGATGCCTTACGACGATCTGGCCGACCCTACCGAGGCTGAGCTCGCCTCGATCCG
>JAEEGL011707831.1_pt1 | contig 11403 bp, 11 predicted proteins | sample 9134231 | NCBI WGS metagenome assembly JAEEGL01 (sample SAMN16246548, study PRJNA631951) | gut metagenome | biome: gut microbiome; feature: rumen; material: fiber-attached | host: Bos | place: Iran: Karaj | collected 2018-10
AAGGGCACCACGGACATCGAGTTCCTGTTCCCGTTCGGCTGGGGCGAGCTCTGGGGCATCGCGGACCGCACGGACTACGACCTCACACAGCACCAGAACACCTCCGGACAGGATATGAGCTACTTCGACGACGAGACCAACGAAAAGTACGTTCCTTACGTTGTTGAGCCTTCACTCGGCGCAGACCGCGTGACACTTGCTTTCCTCTGCGCGGCTTACGACGAGGAGAACATCGGCACGGAAGAAGCTCCCGACATCAGAACGGTGCTCCATTTCCATCCCGCGCTCGCTCCCATAAAGATCGGAGTCCTTCCTCTTTCAAAGAAGCTTGACGAGGGCGCGGAAAAGATCTTCACCGAGCTTTCCAAGTACTGGAACTGCGAGTTTGACGACAGAGGAAACATCGGTAAGCGCTATCGCCGCCAGGACGAGATCGGCACACCTTTCTGCGTGACCTACGATTTCGAGTCCGAAAATGACGGAATGGTAACGGTCCGTGACCGTGACACCATGGCCCAGGAGCGCGTAAAGATCGCGGATCTCAAAAACTATTTCGAAGAAAAACTCGCTTTCTGATATAAGCGGTTTGACAAAAACATATTAAAAATTGCGAAATACGTTTCGCAAAAAAATCCTTGAATACAAAATAACAATGTGGTAGAATACTTAACCGCAAAATACCAAAGGAGGAAATTTTTAATGGCAAACAAATGGGTATACATGTTCAGCGAAGGCGACATGACCATGCGCAATCTCCTTGGCGGAAAGGGCGCAAACCTTGCTGAAATGTCCAGCATCGGTCTTCCCGTTCCCCAGGGCTTCACGATCACTACAGAGGCTTGCACACAGTACTATGAGGACGGAAGAAAGATCAACGACGAGATCATGGCTCAGGCCATGGAAGGCGTTAAGAAGATGGAAGAGATCAACGGCAAGAAGTTCGGCGACCTCAAGAATCCCCTTCTCGTTTCCGTACGTTCCGGTGCACGTGCATCAATGCCCGGTATGATGGACACAATTCTCAACCTTGGTCTCAACGATCAGGTAGTAGCTGCGATGATCGCAGGCAATCCCGATCCCAAGTTCGAGAGATTCGTTTATGACTCTTACAGACGTTTCATTCAGATGTTCTCTGACGTCGTAATGGAAGTCGGCAAGAAGTATTTTGAGCAGCTCATTGACAAGATGAAGGAGCAGAAGGGTGTTAAGTTCGACGTAGAGCTTACCGCTGCTGACCTCAAGGAACTTGCAAATCAGTTCAAGGAAGAGTACAAGAACCAGCTCGGCGAGGATTTCCCTTCAGATCCCGTTGTTCAGTTAAAGCTTGCTATCGAGGCAGTTTTCCGTTCATGGGACAACCCTCGTGCAAACGTATACAGAAGAGACAATGATATCCCTTATTCATGGGGTACCGCAGTAAACGTAATGCCCATGGTATTCGGTAACTTAAACGATGAGTCCGGTACGGGCGTTGCATTCACACGTGATCCCGCAACAGGCGAAAAGAAGCTCATGGGTGAGTTCCTCAAGAACGCTCAGGGCGAGGACGTTGTTGCAGGCGTACGTACTCCTATGCCCATCGCACAGATGGAGCAGGAGTTCCCCGAAGCATACAAGCAGTTCGTTGAGGTATGCAAGATCCTCGAGGACCACTATCATGATATGCAGGATATGGAGTTCACCGTAGAGAACAAGAAGCTCTACATGCTCCAGTGCCGTAACGGTAAGAGAACAGCTCAGGCTGCTCTCAAGATCGCATGCGACCTTGTTGATGAGGGACACAAGACTCCCGCTGAGGCAGTTGCTATGATCGATCCCAGAAACCTTGATACACTCCTTCATCCTCAGTTCGATGCCGCAGCTCTTAAGGCTGCTCAGGCTATCGGCAAGGGTCTCGGCGCTTCACCCGGAGCCGCATGCGGTAAGATCGTATTCTCCGCAGAAGATGCAGAGGCTTGGAAGGCAAGAGGCGAGAAGGTAGTTCTTGTTCGTCTTGAGACCAGCCCTGAGGACATCACCGGTATGAAGGCTGCACAGGGTATCCTTACAGTCCGCGGCGGTATGACCAGCCATGCGGCAGTAGTTGCACGTGGTATGGGTAAGTGCTGCGTTTCCGGATGCGGTGATATCGTAATGGACGAAGAGAACAAGAAGTTCACACTCGCAGGAAAGACATTCCACGAGGGTGACGAGATCTCCATCGACGGTACAACAGGTAAGATCTATGACGGTATCGTTCCCACTGTAGATGCTACCATCGCAGGTGAGTTCGGCCGCATCATGGCTTGGGCTGATGAGTTCAGAAAGCTCAAGGTTCGTACAAACGCAGATACACCCGCAGATGCAAAGAAGGCTCGCGAGCTCGGCGCAGAAGGAATCGGTCTCTGCCGTACAGAGCATATGTTCTTCGATCCCGAGAGGATCGCAGCTTTCCGTGAGATGATCTGCTCCGATACAGTTGAAGAGAGAGAAGAAGCTCTCAACAAGATTCTTCCTTACCAGCAGAGCGATTTCAAGGCTCTCTATGAGGCACTTGAGGGCAACCCGGTTACCATTCGTTTCCTCGATCCTCCGCTTCATGAATTCGTTCCTACAGAGGAAGCCGATCTCAAGAAGCTTGCCGCTGCAAAGCACAAGACCGTAGAGGAAGTTAAGGCTATCTGCGACAGCCTCCACGAGTTCAACCCTATGATGGGTCACAGAGGATGCCGTCTTGCGGTTACATATCCTGAGATCGCAAAGATGCAGACAAAGGCAGTTATCCGTGCAGCCATCGAAGTTAAGAAGGCTCATCCCGGCTGGAACGTTAAGCCCGAGATCATGATCCCTCTTGTATGCGAGATCAAAGAGCTCAAGTTCGTCAAGAAGATCGTTGTTGAGACAGCTGATGCCGAGATCAAGGCAGCAGGCGCTGACCTCGAGTACGAGGTTGGTACTATGATCGAGATCCCTCGTGCGGCTCTTACCGCTGACGAGATCGCAAAGGAAGCTGATTTCTTCTGCTTCGGTACCAATGACCTCACTCAGATGACCTTCGGTTTCTCACGTGACGACGCAGGCAAGTTCCTCGGCGCTTACTATGACCAGAAGATCTTCGAGTCCGATCCTTTCGCACGTCTCGACCAGACCGGTGTAGGCAAGCTCATGAAGATGGCTATCGACCTCGGCAAGCCCGTAAATCCGAAGCTCCACGTAGGTATCTGCGGCGAGCACGGCGGCGACCCGACATCCGTAGAGTTCTGCCACAAGATCGGCCTCAACTATGTATCCTGCTCACCTTTCCGCGTTCCGATCGCAAGACTCGCAGCAGCACAAGCAGCAATTGCAAACAAGTAGGATGAGCCTCTGAAACCTTGATTTTACAAGGGCTTCGGGCATTCGACTCTCGACAAAAATCGGTCAAAAATGACCCGATTTTGATGTCAAAATTGTGATTGTGTACACAAAGGTATAAAAAAATACGGCCTTCATTACATTGAAAAAAATGTAGTGAAGGTCGTTTTGATTTTGGAGTTATTTTAATCCGATTATATTCCAATAATGCACCAATACATCATACCGACAACCAGTAAGTTGTTATCAGCTAGAAATTAAAGTAGGGATAGTCCTTATAATCTTCGGGCAGGTTCTCTCCCAAATCTGTCCATCCCAGATTCTTGATCATTTTCGATTTGTAATCAGGAAAAACGTATGTATTCAAATAATCAATAAAATCTGCTTCCGAATAACAAACTCCATTATCTACTCTGTACTTTTTTGCATTTGGACTGTTCCAAAGCCAATCAGAACAGAATTTCAAACAGTATTCTTTCAGGTTATCAGCTACCTCGTCCGGAACCAAGTATAGAACACTATCCCCATCTGCGCTAAGTATTATCTCTTTCATGCTTTTTCCTCGATAAACTTCAAGTAACCTTTCTCAATTATTCTGAAATACATCTCACCCTAATTATCCTGTAAGATGATTTTTATACCCAAGAGCAATTATATCAGTTTTGACCTTTGACTGGTACAGACAGGTACAATTTTTTTGCCATGCTCACGAAATGCTCACGTTTTGCTCACGTTTTGCTCACGAAATGCTCATTTACAAAGGAAAAAACCTGTGATATTATTATACTCGACAAAGTAGTAGGCAATCAGAAATGAGCCTTCTGCTTTTCTTATGTCAGAGATCTTTCGCAGGGCACTCCTGTAAGCCCACTCCTGTAGCGAAAGATCAGGACATACAAATTAATATCGATAGTATTGGCTTTTGCCTACTATACAACCGGCCTCGGTCTTACGGCGTACGACGTAAGATCCGGGGCTTTTATTATGCCCATTTTTGGGGCTCACAACAGAATACGGAGGAAAAACTATGGATTTTGAAGAATTCAGAGAGCAGCTTAAGGAAGACCTGAAAGAGCGCCTTTTCCAGAGAACCGGTGAGGATTTCGAGATCGCATCGAACCACGTAGCCAAGCTTCAGAACGAAGGATACGAGGGTATCACCGTAAGAAGGGAAGGGGACTCCGTGGGGCTTAATCTTGATGTTTCGAGTTTCTATAAGGAAATGGAGAACGGAAACCGTGATTACGACCAGATTCTTAATAGCGTTGAGCAGATTGCTGTACGAGGACTTAATGAAGCACCAGCGATAGATTATGATTCTCTCAGCAATTACGACATCATGAAAGAACACCTTTCACTTCAGGTAGTGGCTACGGAACGAAACGCCGAGCTGCTCGAAAAGATCCCGCATAAAGAGATCGAGGATATGTCCGTGGTATGCAGGTTTATTATCTCTAACAGCAATGACGGATTCAGCAGCATTCTTGTAACAGATGACCTTTTAAAGAGTATGGGAGTCACCAAAGAGCAGCTTTTTAACGATGCAAACACCTATGCGCCCGATCTCAGACCTTCAGAGATAAGAGGAATGGCGGATGTGCTCGCTGAGATGATGGGCGTTGATGTAAGTGAACTGGAAAACCATTTCGGAGCACCCGTACAGAATGCTGATATCCCGATGTATGTCGCATCGACTCAGGACAAGACCAATGGTGCTGGCATAATCGCTTATCCCGGCTTTATGGATATGGCTGCTGAAAAGGTGGGAGGGGACTTTTTCCTTTTACCTTCATCTGTGCACGAGGTCATCATTATCCCTGACAGGGGAAATGCGGATTACCGCGAACTCGAAAGCATGGTCAGGGAGGTAAATGCCACTCAGGTTGAGCCTAAGGACCAGCTTTCCGACCACGTTTACCACTATGACGCCAAGGAAAAGGTTTTTGAACTTGCAGATAAGTTCGATGCAAGGAAGAAGGAAAAGAGTGCTGAAAAAGCAGAGAAGGACTCTGTGCTGAAGGATCTTTCCGCTGAAAAGAAGGAAGTCGCCGACACCCCAAAGATCAAGGCCGATAAGGCTGTAAAGAGAGAGGAGGCGTCACTGTGAGCGAAGCAGGAAAGAACAGAAAGAGAAAGAAGAAAAAGGTTGATTACGGTGATGGTTTCCATACTTCAAAGGTGTGCCAGAGCTGCCCGTATGGGTTCAAGACATACTGCATCGGAGTCTGCTGGAAGGAACTCTACAAGGGCTATCCCCGAAAGACCGTGAAAACAGATCAGGCAGGGAAGGCAGAACAGACCGGTGTATGACTATTATTATGGCCCCGAGTCCATGCAGTTCACATTTTACCGGATACCAAAGGTGTTATTTGAGGCGGAGAGCGTAATAAACATATCGACTGACGCAAAGGTCTTGTACGGCCTGATGCTCGACAGAATGCAGCTCTCCGCCGGGAACGGCTGGCTTGATGACAAAGGCAGAGTATACATCTACTATTCCGTAAAGCAGATCATGAGAGCGCTGTCTTGCAGCAATAAGACAGTAACAAGGCTCCTTAACGAGCTTGAGAGTGTACACCTGATATCAAGGGAAAAGTCGGGCTTTTCAAGGCCTGACAGGATATACGTGATGAACTTTCTTGCAGTGGTGTACAAAGTACATCACGAGACGTGTAAAAAGTACATCTCGAGAGATGTAGAAAGTACACCTCGAGAGATGTACAATCTACACCCTAATAATACTGATATTAATAAGACTGATATTAGTGATACTGAGTCTATCCTATCTATCAGCAAAAATGGATGCGATACGATGGATGGATATACAAAGTATGAGGCGCTGGTAAAGGATAACATCGAGTACGACATCCTTTTAAAAGATCATCCGAATGAAAGGGAAGAGCTACAGGAGATCGCAGCCCTCATTACCGATGTCATGACCGCTAAAACCGGCAGCATACGCATTTCCGGTGATGACAAGCCCATAGGCATCGTAAAGAGCAGATTCATGAAACTCACTTCCGAACATATCAGGTATGTACTTCAGGGAATGAAGGATAATCCGGTAAAGGTGAGAAACATAAAGGCATATCTACTGGCAGCACTCTACAACGCACCGACAACCATCAGCAGTTATTATTCGGCACTTGTAAACCATGACATACATAACGGACTCGTATAGCAGTCGCTTGCGGGTCCGTTTCTTGTAAAGGAGGTGATCAAAAAGAATGTCACACAGAGCAACAACCATAGCTATCGTAAACCAGAAGGGCGGCACCGGTAAAACTACAAGTACCGAGAATATCGGTGTTGCCCTTGCAATGGAGGGAAAGAAGGTACTCCTTGTGGATACGGATCCGCAGGCATCGCTTACAGTCTGTATGGGTAGTTCCCAGCCCGACGATCTGCCTGTTTCTCTTGCAACAGTCCTTGCCAAAACGCTTGAGGACAAGGAGATAGCAGAAGGCGAGGGGATCCTTCATCATCCAGAGGGAGTTGATCTGATGCCTGCCAACATAGAGCTTGCGGGCCTTGAAGTCGGGCTTGTAAATGCCATGAGCCGTGAAACGGTCCTTAAGGGATATCTTTCAAACATTGAGAACAACTATGATTTTATCCTTCTTGACTGTATGCCGTCTCTTGGAATGCTTACCATCAATGCGCTGGCTGTGGCCGATGAGGTTTTGATCCCGGTGCAGGCTCAGTACCTGCCGGCAAAAGGCCTTGAACAGCTACTCGGAACGATCAATAAGGTTAAGAAGCAGATTAATCCCAAGCTTCACATCGAGGGAATCCTTCTTACGATGGTTGAATCAAGGGCAAACTTTTCAAAAGACATAAGTCGGCTTATAAGAGATACATACGGCACCAATCTCCGTGTGTTTGATGCAGAGATCCCTAAAGCAACGAAAGCGGCTGAGACATCGGCCATGGGCTACAGCATCTTTAAGCATGATCCGAACGGCAAGGTGGCGGAAGCATATATGAAAGTGACAAAGGAGGTGATCGCGGATGCCGAAGCCAGACGTAAACTTAAGCTTGAAAAGCTACGATGACATCTTTTCCACTCAGGCGGAAAGAGATGAAAATGCCGCAAACGTTGAACATGTACAGCAGTTAAAGCTTTCTGAGCTTGTGCCTTTTAAGAATCATCCCTTTAAAGTCAGGGATGATGAGGAAATGGAAAAGACCGTAGACAGCATCAGGCAGTTTGGGGTTCTGAATCCTGTGATCGTAAGACCTCTTGAGGAGGGCGGATATGAGATAGTCTCTGGACACAGAAGGTGTCATGCATCGGAACTTGCGGGGCTCGAAACTGTTCCAGGTATTGTTAGAAATCTTGATGATGATGCCGCGACGATACTTATGGTAGACAGTAATTTGCAGAGGGAAACAATACTGCCAAGTGAGAGAGCGTGGGCGTTTAAGATGAAGTTAGACGCTATAAAGAGGCAGGGCGAAAGGCGAGATTTAACTTCGGCCCAAATTGGGCCGAAGTTAGGATGGGCGTCTGAACAGGTCGCTGAAGAGGCTAATTCAAGTAAGTCTCAAGTAAAAAGGTTTATCCGACTTACGGAGCTTATCCCCGAACTCCTCGACATGGTAGATGAGAAACAACTTGCTTTTAACCCCGCAGTTGAGCTTTCTTACATCAAACCATCCGAGCAGGAGGAATTCCTTGAGGCTATGGATTATGCCCAGACAACGCCTTCTTTATCCCAGGCGCAGCGCATAAAGAAACTGAGCCAAGACGGTATATGTACGCTTGAAGCCATGTGTGCGGTCATGGATGAAGAGAAGAAACCGGAACAGGATCACATCATCATCAAACACGATGTCATTAGAAAATATTTCCCGAAGAGTTACACGCCACGCCAGATGGAGGAGCAGATAATAAAGCTTCTCGAACAATGGCAAAAGAAAAGACAAAGAGAAGAGAGTTTATAGGCTGCCTGAACGGGCGGCCTTTTTACATGGAGGAGAAAAATGACAAGACCATTAGCTTACATTACAGCCGATTTCACAGGTGACGAACTTGAAGCAAAAGCGGCCGCTACAAAATACTGCAGAGCAGTTTACGAAGCCGGGTATTCACCCATATGCCCGTTCCTTTTCCAACCTCTGTTCATCAAGGCGAAGAAGCCGCAGGAATACAAGGACGGGCGCGAAATGGCAAACGAACTGTTAAGGCGTTCGAGGATCCTTGTGGTCTGCGGTGAGGCGGAGACGGACATCGTACTCGAGGATATCGCCCTCGCAAAGCACCTTCGCATAGCATCAACAACGCTGGAAGGGATCCTCACGATAGACAGGAAGCAGTCAAAGAGGAAATAGGTCTATGGCAGACAGTAAGGAGGTATTGACTTGCAGGAAGAAGTTGAAAACAGAACAGTCAACCTCGCGGTATCCACCACAAAGCTTACTGCGAGGACGTTTGCACGGGCGGTTAGGTGGTATCTCATCAGAAGGGGGCAGAAACGCATGAGGAGTAAAGCAGAGCATCCGTTCAAAACAGGAAAGCAGACAGTGGCGCAGCTCCTTAAACCCGGGCTGCCCACCGACAGAGTTGAACTTGTGGACGGATCGGCAAAGGATTTCTGCAGGATAGCCAAGCAGTTTGGCGTGGATTACGCTATCAGAAAGGACCCCACAAAGGACCCTCCGAGGTATGTTGTCTTCTTTAAGGCAAAGGATCAGGAAGTCCTGAACCAGGTGGTAGAAGAGTATTCCCGCCTGACTGATCATAAAGAGAGCGTGCGGAAACAGCTTAATGAAGAAAAGGAAAAAGTAAGGCAGGAAGCGAAGGAAAAAGGCAAGGGCCTTATCAAAAAGCATAAAAGGCGCAAGGAAAGGACGGAAGGCAGATGACATCAAAAACAAAAAAGATGATCTTAGGTATCCTTCCCTATGCGCTCATAGGGCTTCTTGCCACAAACATAGGTGAGGCCATGCGCTTTACATCCGGAAGGACGGCTTCAGACAGGGTTCTTTCATTTTTCTCCGAGGGGCTCGGGGCGGCATTTACGAATGTCTCTCCGAGTCTCCATCCTTTTGATCTCCTTATCGGAGTGGCGATAGGAGGTGGGCTTAAGCTTGCGATGCACATAAGGTCAAAGAATGCAAAGAAATACAGGCACGGCGAGGAATACGGCTCAGCAAGGTGGGGAGGATCGGAGGATATAGCACCTTATAAGGATCCGGATCCGATGAAGAATGTGATACTTACAGCGACGGAATCCCTCACGATGGAATCCCGTCCCGCCAATCCAAAGTATGCTAGAAACAAGAACGTTCTGGTAGTCGGAGGCAGTGGTTCCGGTAAAACAAGGTTTTTCATAAAGCCGAACCTCTTACAGATGCATTCAAGCTATGTCGTTACGGATCCAAAGGGACAGCTACTTGGTGAGACCGGTAAGGCTCTTTACAGGAACGGCTACGACATAAAGGTCTTCAATACTATCAACTTTTCAAAGTCTATGCATTATAATCCTTTCAGATACATCCATTCGGAGAAGGATATCCTGAAACTCGTTACTGCGCTCATAAGCAACACAAAAGGCGATGGCAAAGGAAACGATCCCTTCTGGGAGAAGGCGGAGACGCTGCTCTACACGGCACTTATAGGTTACATACATTATGAGGCGCCGCCCGAAGAACAGAACTTCACCACCATGATAGAGTTTATCAATGCATTTGAGGTAAGGGAGGATGATGAGGACTTCAAAAATGCCGTGGACAGGATGTTTGAACGGCTTAAAAAGAAGAATCCGAATCATTTCGCTGTACGCCAGTACGCCAAGTTCAAACTTGCGGCGGGGAAGACAGCTAAATCAATCCTTGTGAGCTGCGGCGCAAGGCTTGCTCCCTTCGATATTTCAGAGCTTCGCGAGATTACTTCTTACGATGAACTGAATCTTGATACTCTTGGCGACAGAAAGTCGGCGCTGTTCCTCATCATGAGCGACAACGATCCGACTTTTAACTTTCTTATCGCCATGATCTACACGCAGCTGTTCAATCTTCTTTGCGAGAAGGCGGACGATGTGTACCACGGGAGACTCCCGGTGCATGTGAGATGCCTGATCGATGAGGCGGCAAACATCGGACAGATCCCGAATCTGGAGAAGCTTGTCGCCACCATACGAAGCCGTGAGATCTCGGCATGTTTGGTACTGCAGACGCGAAGCCAGCTTAAGGCTATATACAAAGACCATGCAGATACCATTGTCGGAAACATGGATTCACAGTTATTCCTCGGAGGCTCGGAACCAACAACGCTGAAAGACTTAAGCCAGGCCCTGGGCAAGGAGACGATCGACACATATAACACCGGAGAAACGCGAGGCCGCGAAGAGAGCCATTCAATGAATTACAGCAAGCTCGGTAAAGATCTGATGTCGATCGATGAACTGGCGGTCATGGACGGCAGTAAATGCATACTACAGCTCCGAGGCGTAAGACCATTCCTGTCAGACAAGTATGATCTGACAAAACATCCGAACTATCATCTTACTTCGGATGCCGATGACAGGAACTATTTCGATATCGGAAAGTTCCTTCATCGCCAACTAAAACTGAATAAAGAAGACGTCTACGATGTGGTGGACGCAGATGCAGTGAGCGAAGACGAGGGCATAGAGCCTTAAGAGCCGCGCATCGCATGTAACCCGTGGTTGTTGCAGAAAATGCAACAGCCACTTTTTATTACCCAAAATCAATGGAAAATCAGGAGGAAATTCAATTATGGCATTTTTCACATCAGCTATCGACGTACTTCAGAAACTCGTTATCGGTCTTGGTGCTGGTCTTGGCGTATGGGGCGGCATCAACCTCATGGAGGGCTACGGCAACGACAACCCCGGTGCAAAGAGCCAGGGTATGAAGCAGCTTGTAGCCGGCGGCGGTGTAGCGCTCATCGGCATCACCCTCATCCCTCTTCTTGCCAACATCTTCGCATGATGGAGGGCACTGAATGAGCAGCATTATCGACAAAATCAGTGACTGGTTGCATGATCTGCTCGTTGAAGGTGTAATGAATAATCTCACCGGAATGATCAATGCTGTCAACGA
>JAEEGL011777436.1_pt1 | contig 11403 bp, 8 predicted proteins | sample 9134231 | NCBI WGS metagenome assembly JAEEGL01 (sample SAMN16246548, study PRJNA631951) | gut metagenome | biome: gut microbiome; feature: rumen; material: fiber-attached | host: Bos | place: Iran: Karaj | collected 2018-10
ATGACCTCCGTCCCGTGGCTCTTGCCGTCGATATAGCTGACCTGCGCCACGACGCGCCGGTGTCCTTCCTGCGCCTCCTGCACGGTCTCCTGGCGGTTCGCGTACCAGCTGTCGTTGCTCTTGTAGATCGTTTCCGCCTCGTAATCCTCTTCGTACAGTTCCTGCATCCGGAAAGCGACGGACAGCTCCGGTCTCGGCACAGTGATCGTCAGTTCGTCACCCTGGCGGATCAACGAATTCTCATCCTCGAGCAGGTCGTTCATGCTGATGAGTTCATCCAGTGTCAGCCCGTACTTCTCCGCGATCGTGGACAGGGTGTCCCCCGACTGCACGACGTGGATCTCGCGCACGGCGCGGTCTTTCGTGACCTCCGCGACCGCGTCCTCGAGCGACGTGATCTGGCTGTGCGGCATGAACGCCTCGACCACCTCGATCTTCTCTACGAAATTCAGGTCCATGAGCCCGACCGGGTAATCTTCCAGATTATTGCTGGAGAGCGGCTGCACGAACGCGAAAATATCCGCCAGTTCCGCATCCAGACCCGCGGTCGGCAGTTCCTCCTCGCGCGCCGTGATGGCCTCCTGCTCCGTTCGCAGCAGCACCTGCGCCGTCAGCGCGTTGATCTCGCGCGCCGTGTCCGATGTCAGCGCGACTGTGTACTGGTCGAGCGGGTCAAACCTCTGCTTCGTGAGAAGCAGCAGTCCCATGACGTCGTCCCGCGTGGCGAGGTTCACGGTGTAATCGTCAATCTTCACCGTGTAGCACTGCACCAGTTCTTTTTCCTCGTTCTCGCGCAGCGCGGCGGTCAGGCGGTCAACGATGATCTCCGGCTCCGTCACTTTTCCCCAGAGGAGCTTTCGTCCCTCGAGTTCCATCTCCACGTCGGAGTAGACGAAACCCTCCATGTCACCGGAGATATTCCGCCTCGCTTCCGCCATCGCCCGCTCCGCGTCCTCTTTCGTCGCGACGAGGCCGATCTCCTCGCCCTCCACGGTGACGGCGTACATATCGTTTTCTTCCGCATGAAAAAGCGTTGCCGCCGGCACCATCAGCATGCTCAGATAGAGCACCACCAGTGTCGCGACAACGAAGATCAGGCGGACTACTTTTGAGTCATCTGCATGATCGATCATATATTACAGTCCGGGGAAAAAGCTCATCAGCCTGCCGATCAGGCCGGTCACCTCGAGGATCTCGAGGGCGAGTGCGGCGATGGATGCCGCAAAAGTAAACAGCAGCAGGGGTGAGCTGACTTTGTGGCGCTTCGCGGATGCTTCTTCCTGCGCCTTTTTGAGCTCCGCCCTCGTCTGTTCCAGTTTGTTCGTGAGCGCGGTGATCTCCGCGTTCAGTTCCTTCGTCTGCTTGCCGAGTTCCGTGATCATCGATGCCTGCACATTGCGGTACACGCGGACGCTGTCCCTGTGCGCCGCCTCGTCCGAGCGGGCCATCTGAGCAAAGATCTTCTCGCGCCCCTCGTCCACCGACGTATAGAACTCTTCCATCGCGCTGCCGAACCCGCGGATCGTGTCCTGCACGCCCTGCACGCCGGCCTGCACGTCTCCGATGCCGGTCTGTACGTCCTGCACCGCAGCCTGCACGCCCTGTACGCCGGCCTGCACATCCTGCACGCCGCTTTGCACGTCCTGCACCGCCGTGTGCACCTCGCCGACGCTGCCGCCGAGCGAATCCACGGAATCATGGATATCTTTATACAGCAGATCATTGACCTCGCGGATCTGCGTCAGGGACGCGTCGTTCTCCGCGATGATCTGCTTCAATGCTTCTGTCTGAGCGGCTTCCGCCGCGCCGTTGGCGAGGATCATCTCATCCGCGCTCATTCTGCCTGGAGCCTGCATGCCGTCCTCCGAAAAAGATCATATATTGTCTGAAGACAATATATTATACCATATCCGGTGTTTTAATACTGTTCCTTATTCCCTAGTTCCTGGATCTCGTTGTTCAGCTGCAGCATCTTGGCATCCAGCGCGGACACCATCTTCGCGCAGTCAAGCAGCTCCTGGCTGATCGACTCCGGCACCTCTCCCTCGAACTTGTACTGGATCTTGTGCTCCAGGCTCGCCCAGAAATCCATGGCGATCGTCCGGATCTGGATCTCCACCTTCGTGTCGATGATGCGGTCGGAGAGATAGACCGGGATCATGACGAGCATGTGGTAGCTCTCATATCCGCTGCTCTTGGGCTTCTCGATGTAATCTTTGATCGCGAGCACGCGGATGTCGTCCTGGTTGCTGATCATGTCCGCGATCCGGTACACGTCGGACGTGTACGAACAGATCACGCGGACGCCCGCGATGTCATCACAGTATTTGACCATATTGGCAAGAGTCGCCTCGTAGCCGTGGCGCTTGAGCTTCTTCACGATGCTGGGCGACGTCTTGCGGCGCGCCTTCGTGTGCTCGATCGGATTGTACCTGTGGATGAGCTGGAATTCTTCGCTCAGGATCGAGAGCTTGGTCTCCATCTGCCGGAGCGCCGCGTCATAGATGAGCATGACTTCCTCATAGCTCCTTGCGCCTTCGTCTTCTACCTTGATCTCCATGCGTGTTTCCTTTTCCTGAAAATATCCTGTCACTCCACCGTGACAGATTTCGCGAGGTTCCTCGGCTTGTCGACGTCACACCCGCGTGCGACGGCGATGTAGTAGCTGAACAGCTGTAGCGGAATGATCGCGAGCGAGTTCGCGAAGAACCTGTATGTGACCGGGATGTGGATGATGTAGTCCGCCACCTTCTCGATCTCCGTGTTGCCGACGTTCGTGACCGCGAGCACGAAGGCGCCGCGGCTCTTGACCTGCTCCATGTTGCTGATGATCTTCTCGTAGAGGTCGACCTGCGTCGAGACGGCCGCGACGAGCGTCCCTTCCTCGATCAGGGAGATCGTGCCGTGCTTCAGTTCCCCGGCGGCGTACGCCTCGGAGTGGATGTAGGAGATCTCCTTGAGCTTCAGCGAACCTTCCATGGAGATCGCGTAGTCCTCTCCTCTCCCTATGAAAAAGATATCCTTCGCCGCAACATAGCGGTTGGCAAAGCGCTGGATCGTGTCGTGCGCCTCGAGCAGGATCCCGATCTGGTCCGGCAGGCTCTTCAGCGCCTGGATCATCTCCGCCTGCTGCTCCGCGGAGACCTTGCCGCGCGCGATGCCGAACTTGATGGCGAGCAGGTAGATCGCGATCAGCTGGCAGCTGTAGGCTTTCGTCGTCGCGACGGCGATCTCCGGTCCCGCCCAGGTGTACATGACGTTGTCCGCCTCTCTGGCGACGCTGCTGCCGACGACATTGACGATGCCGAGCGTCCGGACGCCCCGCTCCTTGGCGAGCCGCAGGGCTGCCAGCGTGTCCGCCGTCTCGCCCGACTGGCTGACCAGGATCAGCAGGCTGTCCTCCTCCAGGATCGGGTCGCGATAGCGGAACTCTGAGGCGAGATCCACCTCGACCGGGATCCTCGCGATCCCCTCGATGACATATTTGCCGGTCATTCCGACGTGATAGGCACTGCCGCAGGCCACGATGTAGATCTTTTTGACGGCGCGGAGCTCATCGTCGTTCATGCCGAGCTCGTCGATCACGACGTTGCCGTCCTTCAGTCTCGGGGAGAGCGTCTCGCGCACGGTCTGGGGCTGCTCGTAGATCTCCTTGAGCATGAAGTGCTCGTAGCCGCCCTTTTCCGCCGCCTGCGCGTCCCATTCGACCGTCGTCGGCTTCATGTCGAGCGGCTCGCCGTCGTAGTTGAAGAACTCGATGCCGTCCGGCGTCATTCTCGTGACGGCCTGGTTGTCGAGATAATAGACGTCGCGCGTGTACTTCAGGAGTGCCGTGACGTCCGAAGCGCAGTAGGAAGCGCCGTTCGCATTTCCCACGATCAGCGGGCAGTCCTTGCGTGCGCAGTAGATCGTGTCGGGACGGTTCGCAAAGATGACCGCCATCGCGTAGGAGCCCTCGACGCGGTGCATGACCTTGCGGATCGCGCGTACCGCGTGCTTGCGCTCGCCCATCTCATAATAGTAGTCGATCAGCTTGCACAGGACTTCTGTGTCCGTCTCGGATTCAAAGGTGTACCCGTGCTTGATCAGCCTCTCCTTCAGCGGGATATAATTCTCGATGATCCCGTTCATGACGATGGCGACCGTGTTGTCCGCATTGGTGTGCGGATGCGCGTTGGTCGCGCTGGGCACGCCGTGCGTCGCCCATCTCGTGTGCCCGATGCCGCAGGTGCCCGGCAGCGTGCTTCCGCCGCGCGTTATGTTCTCCAGCACGGAGAGCCGCCCCGGCGCTTTCTCGACCCGGATCTGCCCGTCTTCCATGACCGCCATGCCGGTCGAATCATATCCGCGGTACTCCATCTTCGCGAGGCTGTCCAGGATCAGAGGACCCGCCTGCTGTGTTTTACCGACATATCCCGCTATTCCGCACATATTGTCCTGCCTTTCTGCTGCCAAAAAACTGCGAATCCGTGATTAGTGCCACCTGTTATGATTCTCTCCGAAAACCGTTCCGGAAACAATATGATTCGTGTATTGCATCCGATATTTGTTTTATATGCCCGCCTCCCGCAGAAGAGACGCGGACCGCTCATGAATGACCGCCTCATGGATCGCCTTGTGCACGCCCGTACCGCTTTTCTTCGAGGGATCCGCTTTCGTCAGGCTGGTGAGATCAGTCAGCTGTCCCTGTCCCTCACTTTTCCCCAGTATCCCGGGTTCATCGTATACCGTGCGATCTTTTTCGGAGAGAGCTTCCTGTAATTCTTCCCGAGACGGTATCCCAGAAGCCGCATTCCGCAGGTGAAAAGAAATCCGGGAATCTCGCCCCGTCCTTCCTTCCAGAGGTATCCCACCGCCCGTTTCGCGTACTGCGCGCCCTCTCCTTCCGAGGAGACAGACGCAAAGATCTCCGGATACTCCGCCTGCGACACGCCGAGGTCAAAATTGCGGTGAAACTGCTGCACCGCACTGTAATTGTGAGAGTGGATCACCTCCGCGTCCGCCGCGTACGCGATCCTGTAGCCCGCCTGCACCGCGTGCCCCGCATACACCATGTCTTCATTGAAGATCACCGGGCTCGGGAACGGCCCGACTTCCATGAAGATGTCCCTGCGGTACATCGCGCATACATTCGAGCAGAAAAAGGTCTTGATCCCCAGTTCACCGGTATCCTTCGCCGACTTGATCCTGCCCTGCGCGGGATAATTGAATGCCCGTGAAAACTTCTCCGCCGCCGTGGCGTTCTCCGCCGGCAGCTGCCTCGCGTAACTGACGGCAACGCGGCCTGCGCCGCCTGTGCCGTCTTCCGAAAGGAACGGCCTGAGCAGCGCCGCGACAAGGTGATTGCCCGCCGGCACCGCATCCTGCGTCATGAACAGCACAAAGTCCGCCCCTTCCGACAGCTCCATGCCGAGATTCCTCGTGCCGCCGTGGTCGAACTCTTCTTTTTTGATGTGCGTGACCTGTACGAGCGGGTGCGCTGCAAACCACTCGTCCGTGATGAGTTTCTCCAGTCCTGCCGCCTCCGTATTGATCAGACGGATCGTCCTGAGCGGAACGGACTGTGTCTCCAGTCCGGAGAGCAGGCGGATGAGTTTTTCATCCGGATAAAAAGAGGGAATCACCGCATCGATGATCCTCTCTCCTCTATGGAAATTCCCGCCATTCTCTGTCATATCCCTGTTCCTTAGCCGGAATGCCCGTTATCATTAACGTTTCACGGATGCCTCCGCGTATTACTGCTGCGCCTCAGAACCGCCCTCGTCCGCGCCGCCTTCCTCAGTGCTTTCTCCCCCGGAGGATCCGGAGGAAGCGCCCGGCGTCCAGGTGCCGGAGGCGGATTTGCCAGTTTTGTTCACGATGGCCGCGCTGCACTCCCCGACTCTGGAGGAAGGCTGATACCCGCTGTCCCCGAACAGGTACCAGTGGAGCCATCTGACATTGTTCGCGAGATCGACCGGCATGACGACCGATTCCGCCCCGACGTAGCCGGTGTCGCGCATCGAGCTCTCCGGGAAGCCGCTGCCGAACTGGTCGTCCGGGTTTTCCGCGACCATGTTGTAGGAAGTGATGTTGGAGACGACTTCCAGGATCTCATTCAGCGAGAGAGACGTGTAGATGTCCTCAAACACGTCGTTCGCCGTCTGCGTGAGCTTCGCCGGATCCGCCTTCTTCGCCTTGTCGATCACGGCGCGCAGGACCTCTCTCTGGCGCGCGGCGCGCTTGAAGTCGTCGCCCGCCGTATACCGGATCCGGCAGTACGCCGTCGCCTGCAGCCCGTTCAGATGGATGAAACCGGGCTTTGTGACCTCGATATATTCCTTGCCGATCTCCTTCGCCATCGTGGACTGATAGCTGTTCAAATGGTGCATCTCAACCTCGTCGACGTCGATGTCGATGCCGCCGAGCGCATCGATCGCTTCCGTGAGGCCAAGGAACCCGACTGTCACGAAGTCCGTGATATCGAGGTCCAGGTTCGTGTTCAGCATCATGATCGCCTGCTCCGGACCGCCCGCGGCATACGCCGCGTTGCACTTGCCGTAGCTGTCATTTCCGAGATTAACATAGGTGTCGCGGTAGATCGAGATGATCTTCACGTCGCCTGTATCCTGGTTGATGGAGGCGACCATGATCGAGTCGCTTCTCGTGTTTTTCCGGATCTCGCCCTTGGTGGAGTCGACGCCGAAGAAAGCGATATTACGGTATCCCTGCATCTCGCCGGCTTCTTTTGCCTGTACGACTTCCTGACTGATGCTCTCCTTGACGACTTCTTCGACCTTCGTTCCGTCCGTCTTCTGCATTCTCGTGATGATGCCGACACCGACGAAAGCGATGATCACGACAGCGAGCACAACGAGCTCCGCGATCAGGATAGCAACTTTACCTTTTTTTCTGTTCCCGGCCGGCTTTGGTTCTCTTCCGCGGCCCGTCTCTCTGACCGGCTTTACAGCCGTTTCCGCTTTGCTCTTCCGGCTCTTTCTGCTCTTTTTGCCTGTCTGCGTCCCGCCGCGGCCATTGCTGTAGTAGTCGCCGCTGTCATTGTAGGCACCGTAGTCGTCAACATAGTCCGGCTGATAGCTGTAGCTGTCGTCATAGCCTCCTGCATTGCCATAGCCATCGTCATAACCGCTGCCATAACCGTCCTGCGCATTCCCGTAACCGTCGTCGTAGCCGCCGGCATAATCCTGCTGATAGCCGTAGCCGTCGTCATAGCCTTCCACTCCGTATTCTGAATAACCGTTCCGGTCCTCTCCGTAGCTGTCGTAGTCGCCGTAATCCCCGTAGCCGTCACGGTCTCTCCGATTCTTTCCCGGCATAGTATTTCCCTTCTGATCTTTATATTTCTTTCATCGGCCGTGCCTGGCAGAACATACTCTGCCATTAACATAGTTTGATATTATACCACACTTGGTGTAACAAGTTTTTGTTGCGCTTTTTCTTATATTTATCAAGAAAATCGGATCGGGGCAGCTGCTCCCGGTCCGATCGATTATATGACTGCTGATCTGTACAAGGCATAGCATGAAAACCCAGCCTAGTACGCGTTCTTGTTGACGAACCCTTTGAAGACCGTCAGAAACAGGATCCGGAAGTCGAGTCCCATGCTCCAGTTCTCGATATATTCCAGATCGTATTCGATGCGCTTGCGGATGGACGTGTCGCCGCGGTAGCCGCGCACCTGCGCGAGGCCGGTGATCCCGGGACGGACCTGGTGCTTGACCATGTAGCGCGGCACGCTCTCGCGGAATTTCTCGACGTACTGCGGGCGCTCCGGCCGCGGTCCGACCAGGCTCATCTGGCCGATCAGCACGTTGAAGAACTGGGGCATCTCGTCGATGCTCGTGCTCCGGAGGAAATGACCGAACTTCGTGACGCGGTTGTCGTTCTTCGTCGTCCACTGCTTTTTCTCTTCGTCGTCGCTTTGCACCACCATCGTACGGAACTTGTACATGGTAAACGGCTTGCTGTGGAGCCCGATCCTCGTCTGCTTGAAGATGATGGGGCCGGGGCTCGAGAGCTTCGTCCCGATCGCCGCGATCAGCATGACGGGAGAAAACAGAACGATGAGCAGAAGCGATCCGATGATGTCGAACAGCCTCTTCATCGCCCAGTTGAGTGTGTTGGTGAGCGGAACGTACCGGATGTTGATGACCGGAAGGCCCATCAGATCCTCGGTGTAGGGATTGCTCGGGAAGAGCGAATTGTAATCCGGGATAAACTTCGTATGCACGCCGGATTTCTCGCACATGTCCACGATCTCCTCGAGACGGTCGTAGTCCTGAAGGGAAAGCGTGATCGTGATCTCATCGAGTTTGTTCTCCGGGAGGATGTATTCGAGGTTTCCGATCTCGCCCAGCACCTTGACGCCCTTGTACACCGTCCCCGCGGGTATGTGGTCGTCCAGGATGCCGTGTGCCACATAGCCCCACTGCGAGTTGTTCTGAAGCCGGTCGAGATACGCTTCCGCGGCGCGCGAATAGCCGACCAGCAGGATGTGCTTCAGGTTGTTGCCCCTGCGGCGGATGTAGTAAAGGATCCTGCGGATGATCAGGCGGTACACGACCGTGACGAAAATATTGATGAAATAGAACAGGAAAATAAGTCCGCGGGAGAAGTCGACGAAGATACGGTAGCGGCCTGACATCAGATAGAAAAGGATCATGACCGCCGCGATCCCGACCGTATTCGCCCGGATGATGCTCCAGACCTCCGTCCGCGCGCGTGTTCCCCGCTTCGGGGTGTAGAGGTTCGAAGAGGAATAAAGGATCAGAAACAGCGGAATGAGAAAATACAGGGCAGTAAAATACTGCTCTGTGGAAAGGGCGTCGACACCGGGCGTCGCCTTCGCGATCGGCGTATAGAACCAGATCAGGAACGCGAGGCTGTAGCTTGCCGCGACGGCTGCCCCGTCAAGAACCACGTGCAGCCGGTTGAATAATGTCTGATTGTCTTTGATCATATCTATGATTAGGCTGCTGCCGCAAGCCCTCAGGCCCTTCAGCCGTTACCCGAAAACCCTGCGCACCAGATTGACCCAGAGTTCCCCCTGGATCTTCAGATAACCGGGCAGATCCCGCAGCTCAAACGCGGCCTTCTCTCCCAGGTAAAGCGGCAGCATGTCCGCTGTTCTCTCATCGAAATCAGAGAGCATCGCCTCGAACGGGACCGGATCCTTCACAGGTCCCTCTCCACTGGCCAAAGCCGCTCTCGCATACTTCTCCTTCTGCTTCAGGGCGGCGCCTCTCTCTAACCCTTTATTATACGCCTCCCCAAGTCCTTTTTGTGCAAAATATCGTCTTTTGATGGCACGCCCAGCCGCAATCAGCGGCGCGTTCAGAGCGTACTGCAGGACCGGCATATTCTTGTGCAGGAGGTAGGCGTTGTTGCCCGGCACGAGCCCTTCCTTGAAGGGGTTGTGCGCGCTCCCGCTCGAGGCGCTCCCGTAGTGGTACACGAGTGCCTTCGGCTCATAGATGTTGCGGTAGCCGCGGATCTTCGCGCGGTATCCGAGATCCACATCCTCGAGATAGCAGAAGTGCCTCTCATCGAAATACCCGATCTCCTCGATCACGTCCATCCGGTACATCGCCGCGCCCGCGCAGGCGGAAAAGATCTGTCCAGCCTTGTCATACTTTTCCGCCGGCTTTCCTTTTCCCCTGGGAAAAGCCCATCCCAGAGCGCAATAGAAGTCGCCGGCGTCGTCGATCGTTCCCGGGTCCCGCATGGAGAGCATCTTCGCCTGGGCGGAGAATGCCCTCGCATCCTTCGCAAGCGCCTCATACAGCCTGCCGATGCAGTCCCTGTCGATCGTCGTGTCGTTGTTCAGAAGGAACGCGAAGCGCGTCCGCGTGAGCATGAGGCCGGCGTTCGCCGCGTGGGCGAATCCGGTGTTTCCTTTCAACTTCAGCAGACGGACGTCCGGATAGTTTTTCTCTATGATCTCACAGCTTCTGTCCGACGACCCGTTGTCGACGACGATCACCTCTGCCCGCCATGCGCTCGATAAGACCGAGTCGAGGCACGGCGCGAGGAACTTCTCCCCGTTGTAGTTCGGGATGACGACTGTGATCAGTTTTCTGCAATCCTTTTCAGCGATGGATCCCATACCGTGATGTATCCCATCTTTGCCGCCTCCCGGCAAAAGCGGATACTCTTCTCCTTATAATCGCGCGAAGCGGGCATGACATGCGTCTCGTATGTCGCACCGAACACCTCCTTGTAGAGTCCCTGGAGCTCCGGCCGGATCCGCATGCAGCGCACGTCGACCGCCGCCGCGTCCTGCGCGGTATCCGCGCGGTGCATCTCCCCGCTCTCCTGCTCGTGCAGTCCCTCGAAAAAGACATTCCCGTCCTCGTCCATCATCCCGCCGATGATGCGGTGGCGGCGGTCCAGCACCTTCCCGCCGACGATGCCGACGTTGCTGCGGACCGTAAAGATGTCGGGAACATACTCAACCTTATAGAACCCGAGATGCCTGCTGTCGTGAATCTTCACTTCCATCCGGCGCTCGCGGAAATAATCTTCCAGCGCCCGCTTTCCCGCCTCGTAGGCGTACATCTTGCTCGCGGGATTGCCAGCCGTAGACGCCGCGTGGTCGCGCCAGTGATAAAGCACGCGCGGCACATGGGCGATCTCCGATTTCGGCGCCCTCAGGATCAGGTCGTAGTCCTGCGCGCCGTCATACGCGGGACGGAGCTTCAGCGCACGGAACAGTTCCGTCCGCATCATCATGAAATGGCATATATAGTTGTTGGAATACAGAAGGTCCAGATTGAAATCCGGCTTGATATTCGGTTCATAGAAACGGACCGCCTGCGCGTCGCACTTGTCCTCGTCCGAGTAGACGATCTCCGCGCCGCTCTTCATGATCATGAGCGCGGATTCATACAGTGCGTCGGGCGTCAGCACGTCGTCATGGTCGAGAAATGCCACATAATCTCCTGTCGCCAGATGCACCGCCGCATTGGTGTTCTCGGAGATACCGCCGTTCCCGGAGAGCCTGTGATAGAGGACGCGCTCGTCCCCGAACAGCTGCACGGCCTCCGCCGGCGTCAGACGGTTCTCCTCATGCTGCATCCCGTGGGAAAAGGTCTTCTTCTCCGGAATCGCGTTCTGCGGCAGGAGCTCGTCCGGCGAGCCATCGGCGATGATGAGCTCAAAGCTTCCGTATGTCTGCTGCATGACAGACTGGATCATCTCCGCAAAGTACACCGGATCCGGATCATACGTCGGGACCAGGATACTGATCTTCGGCGCATAGCGCAGCCTGCAGGGGACGCGGAACACTTCCTCCGGTTCTTCCCCGTCCTGAAGCCTCTTCCAGTCCCTCCGCTGTGTCTCCAGATCCGTCTCGGACGGCGGATCGTACTGATATTGCTGGCCAAATCTCCGCGCGAGCCTCTC
>JAEEGL012137969.1_pt1 | contig 11403 bp, 4 predicted proteins | sample 9134231 | NCBI WGS metagenome assembly JAEEGL01 (sample SAMN16246548, study PRJNA631951) | gut metagenome | biome: gut microbiome; feature: rumen; material: fiber-attached | host: Bos | place: Iran: Karaj | collected 2018-10
AAATTTATAAACAACCTCCAAGCTTTAATTATAATAATAAAACTTTTAGAGAAGAATTAAATGATATAAATAATAAGTATTCAAATAAATTAGACTATCAAAATTTAACTAGACATAGAAATGGGGGGATAAATCAAGCAACGAATATTCTATTGGATTAACAATAATTTAATAAAATATGAAATTTTTTATTTTAAATTAAATAAAAATATTTATTTTTAATGAATATAAAATAAAATATAAGAAAAAGAAAATAAGTAATTTCAATTAATATAAGAAATATTTATAAAAACTTTTAAAGACAGAATAAATACTAAAGAGAAAAATATTGCACAAATTATTAGAAAGATTTAACTTTTTTTAAATAAAATTGATCTAACTATAATTCACATATTGAAAATAAAAATAATATTAGTTAAAAAAAATTAAAATAATGAAGTTAATTAATAATTATAATTAATAATATTAGTAATAATAAAGATAATAAAAATTAATAATAATGAGGGAAAAGGCTTAATTGTAATATTAAAAAAAGTTAAAATAATTAAAAAAAATATTACCTTAATTAAAAAAAGATTATAAAAAAAGTAAAAATCCTTATATTCCAAAAAAAAATAAAAAATAAAATGGGAGCATGTGATTCATCAAAAAGGCCAAATGAGAAAACTATAAAAAACAATCAATTTAATTCAAGCAATATATTTTCAAATCCAGAAACTCCAGAATTACCAAAATTAAAAAGAAGACCAAGATTATATTCACAATGTGTGAATTATCCTCGTCTAAATTTAAATATCAATAACAATGAGAATAGTGGAAATGAAAATATAGATAATACCTTAATAACAGATAAAAAAAATACATCTTTAGCTTATCAAAGAAGACAATCAATGAAATATTGTAATGAATTTAAGCAAAATAATCAAATTCATAATAATAATAGATTATTAATTCATCTTGCCAATTCTTTAAACAGAAATATAATAGATAATAATAATTTTTATTCAAATTATAGACCAGAATTTGTTATTGATTGGAGAATAGTTAAAAATGAAAATACAAATTTATATATGTGGAAAAATTTTGGTAAAATACCTTTAACCTCAGATTTAATTAATTCAATAAAAAATTTATCTTTTGAAGAAATATCAAAATGTGATTTATTATATAAGAAAAGAGTATATTTTTTTAATTACATAAAAGATTATATAATGAATGAAAATAATAATATAACTAATAAAAATCAAAATCCAATATTAGTAATAAATAGAAATAATATATTGGAAGAATCATTTAATCAATTTATGACAACAAAAGATTTAAATTTAAAAGAACCAATTCAAATTCATTTTATTGATGAAATTGCACATGATGCAGGAGGAGTTTTTAGAGAATGGTATTCTTGTTTATATAAACAAATTTTTTCAGAAAAAAATAAATTTTTCATTGAAAATAATAATAATTCTTACATTAAAGGAACTTATTTAATTTATCCTAAATATAATAATATGAATTTAGATTATTATGATTTTTTCGGTAAATTAAGTGCTAAAGCTTTAATTGATCATGTTAATATTTCTCAAAATTTAAATAGAACTGTTGTTAAATATTTACTTGGTGAAAATGTTAATTTATTTGATATGCAATTTTATGATATTGATATTTATAATTCTTTAAAAGAAATTAATGATAATGATAATATTAATGATAATGAAATATTAAGAGATATAAAATTTGTTTGGAACATAAAAGATGAAAATGGTAATTTAAAAGAAATTGAATTAGTTGAAAATGGTAGAAATATAAATTTAAATAATGAAAATAAACATTTATTTATTGAGAAAGTGATTTATTATGAAACATTATATAATTATGAAGATCAAATAGAAAGAATAAAAAAAGGATTTTTTAGTTTAATAGGGAATAAAATATGTAAAATATTTCAGCCAGAAGAATTTGCTTATGAACTTTCAGGTCAAATAGAAATAGATTTAGAAGATTGGAAAAATAATACAATTTATAAAGGTCATTATAATAAAGATAATAAAACAATCAAAATTTTTTGGGAAATTTTATCTGAATTATCACAAAATGAATTATTTAATTTTTTCCATTTTTGTACTAGTTCAATTCATGTTCCAATTGATGGTTTTAATTCTTTAAAAGGTGTAAATAATAAAATACAAAAATTTACTATTGAACCTAAATTAACTTTAGTTTTAGATGAAAGTAATAATTCTAATTTTAAATTAATTGAAGCTAAAACTTGCTTTAATAGAATTTTATTACCTGAATATTCTTCTAAAGAAGATATGAAAAAAGCTATTGATATTATTTTAGGCAATGATACTTCATTTTTTGGGTTAGAGTAAATTTTTAAAGGAATTTTTAAAATATAAATTTTATCAATTTTTATTTATGTATTATATTTTCTTTTTGTTTTGAAAAAAAAATCAGTGTAAAAAACTAAAATTAGATTTTATTATAAATATAATTAAATAAATATATATTTTATAAAATTAAGTGAAAAATAAATTAGAAAAAAATAAAAAAATATCTTAAAATCCTTTTTTAATTAAAATAAAAAGTAAAAATATAAATAATTAGAAAAGGAAATTTAAAAAGAAATGTTTATTTTAAAGATTAATCTCTATGATTTAAAGAAGAAAGTTTAATGTTACTTTTAAAAATAATTAAACTTAAATATTAATATTTTTTCTTTATCATATAAGATTAAATAATTACAAATTTAATTTTTAAATATGGAGGAATTTTCAAATTTTAGAAATGAAAAAATGAATCATAAAATAGGTAATTAAATAAAAATAATTAATATTAGAAATAATAGATATTAAAGATAGAATAATAAAAGAAAGTTTAAATTTAAGAAAGAAAAGTCTAAATTCTTTAATTGCATCAAAGAGAAAAATTACCTTTCAAAATTTCACTGAAAATAATATAGAATATATATTAAATAACTCAAATATTAAAATCCCAAATCAATTTATTATTAATTATGATCAATTTAAAATAAATGTAATTTATTTCATATAAAAAATTTATTTTTTAGTTTAACATTGAATTATTAAAAGATTATTTTTACTCAACTAATGAAGAATTAAATAAATATGCATTATTAATTTTAAGGAAATTTATTTGTGAAAAAAATGAAAATATAAATATTGTTTGTAAACAAATAGATGAAAATTTAATAAATAAAATAATATCATATCTTGTCTATATTAAAGATAAAAAAATATTATTTGAAACAATTTGGATTCTAATAAATATAGCATATGAAAAAGAAGGAGAAGAAAAAATAGGAAAAGACAAAAATAATTTACAATATATATTAAACTTCACAACAAATGCATTAAATGATAAAATAATGTTATTTCATATATTATGGTTAATTAGTAATTTAACTCCTGATAATTTAATGGTTAAATTATTTTTTTTTAAAAACCATATATTTGATTTATTTCAAATAATTTCTGATAAATATGAATTTGAAGAAGAAATAAATAAAATATTAATTAAAGTAATTAATAATAATTGTAGACCAACCAATTTTGATGGTTATGAAAAAGAATATATTAAAATTATTCCTTTTTTATTTAAGCAAATTAATTTATTTGATGAATTTAAAAGTATAAATATGTGTTTATATTTATTATATAAATTCTCAGATACTAGAAATATTAATATTTTAGATTCTTTACTTAAAAATAAAGTTCATTTAAAGATTATTGAAATTTATTATGATATAAAAAATAGTTTTTATAATGATGAAGAAAAAATACAATTAAAATTATATATTTTAAAAATAATAGGAAATATTACTTCCGGAGAAGATGATAATAGTTATATATTAATGAAAGATAATATTATTAAATTCATTCAATTTTTATTATTAGATAATGATGATTTAATTGTTAAACATACTCTTTGGATTATAAGAAATTTAATTTTAAGTTTACCTGGAAATCTTTCACAATTTTTTCAAAATAACATTATTAATCAAATTATAGATATTGGAATTAATATTTATGATATTTTTTCTAATAATTTTCAAGGAAATGAAAATTTATTAATTGCTTTCAAACATTTAATTTACATTATTTATTTTATTATTAATGATCATATTGATGAATACTGTTTTAAAATTCTTAATTATAAATCTTCAATTTGTTTAATGTTTTTAATTTTTGGTTTAAATCTTTTTCAAAATGATTTAACAATAATTAAAATGATTTTTGATTGTTTACATTTAATAATTTTATTTGATGAAAAACACAATTTAAATTTTTTTAATTTAATGTTATCTTTTAATTTAGAATCTAATTTAGAAATATTAATAAATTGTAATGATGATTTAATTTCAGAAGAAGCAGAATTTTTTCATAATAAAATAATAAATGGATAAAAAACAATAAATTAAATTTAATTATCATTCAATTAAAAAATATAAATAATATTATTAATTGTTTTTCTTTAAAATTTCATAAATTTATATTATAAATATAGAAAATTATATTTTTTTTCATTATATTTATTGACAATAATTTCCTCCAAAAAAATCTCCAAATTTTTTCCAAAAACTTTTTTCTGGAGTATGTAAAACAATTTTTTTTTTAGGTTTAGCACGAACAGCTTTAAAAAATTCTTTTTGAGAATTAGAAACATAATTTTCACTTTTATAATCTTGACTTAAATAATTACTATCAATTAAATTAAAATTATTTTTATTTTTATCTTTATAAGAAAATTGACTATATTGATCATAATTATTATTATTATTATCTTTACTAAAAAAATTTCTTTCTTTTTCAAAATTTTCATAAGAATCATTATAATAATCAATATCATAATTATTATGTAATATATCTAAATAATCTTTATTTGAATTTGTGTCATTTGTTGTTTTAATTGGAGTATAAGAATCTAAAGGAATATCATTATGGAAACTTTCTTCAATATTATTATTTTTATATTTTTGTTTTGTATTTTTTGTAAATTCTCTAAATCTAGATAAAATAATTTGATTAGGATCATTTAAAAATAATTTTATCCATGAATAATTATATATATCATTTATTGTTTTTATTATATTTGTATTAATTAAATCATATATTAATCTATCATAATCATTATTTTTATTATTTTGTTTTCTTAAAGAATTTTCTTCATTATCTAAACCATTTATTAATATTTGTAATATAAATCCTAAAGGAATGATATCTTCTTCATATGAATATAAATTTTTATTTATATTTTCTTCTAAATTTATTATTTCTGAAAAATCATAAAAATAAATTCTAAATTTATCTCCTAATAATATTTTCTCCGGAGAAATATTTCTTAATATAATTCCTTGTTTATGAAAAAATTCAATTGTTATTAAAATTTGATAAAAAATTACAAATGAATTTTCTTCTGTGAAAGGTCCTTTTTCATTTATATAATCATATAAATTTCCATTTGGGAAATAATCATATATTAAATTTATTTTTTTCTCTTTTTTATTAACACAAAGTATTTTTAAAATACATTTATTATCTTTTATTTTTGGATTTTGATATAAATTTATTATTTTTTGAATGATATTTTTTTTCTCTGGAAATTTATCTATATTAATTTCTTTCTTTAAATATATTTTATTATCAATTATATTTTTCACTAAATATAAAGTTGTTTCGTTTTTTTTTGATATTATTGTTTTATTTTTTCCAGTTGTTTTATTATCAATATCAATAAATTTATCATAAGAATAATTATTTGAAGACTTTATATTATTGCCTAAATAATTTAATATAAATTATAAGAAAATACTTTTTCTTTCCTTATTTTTTATCCTATGAGAATATAAACCTGAAAGTCTTTCTTTTTCCATTATAAAAATAAATAAATAAAATATTAAAATTTTATCTGAATAAGTAAATTCAAAAAAAAAATTATAAACAAAGAAATCGCAAAATCAATAAAGAAAAAAAGAAAACTTATCATAAGTATATTATAATATTATATATTTTCATCAATGAAATATAATACTTTCTTATAAGGAATTAAACATTTTTTCTTATTATTTCTATTAATATAAAGATTATAACAATGAAATTAATTATTATGTTCATTTTTTAAAAAAAAAATATATTAAATTTTAATTGTTCTTTTGAATTAGATTATAAAAAATGTATATTTCTTTATCAATTAAAAAATTGAAAACTAATTTATGTTTCAATCTAAAGTTCTAGTTTTTTTTAATTATTCCTTAAAAATAAATTTTTTTATAATTTAATTAATTAATGATTAAAAAGGATATAAGCTTTGATATTAAAATAAAAAAAATAAATGAAATAAAGTATAAGTCAGAAGAAATTTTGGCAGTAAGTATTTTTAATTCAGGAAATATTATAATTTCATCAATGAATAGTGGATTCACTATATGGGATACTAAATTTAATTTAATTTATAAAAAAAAAATAAAAAAATATTCGATTACTTCAATTTGTATAATAGACCAAGGAACTTTTTATACAGGTTCTGATAAAGGGAAACTTCATTTATGGGAAGAAAAAAAAGAATTTAATGAAATTGTTTTTGAAAAAATAAAAATTAATATAGGTGTTTGCAAAGATCAATTAATACATAATGAATCAATTCAAAAAATATTGTTTTCAAATAATAATCTTTATACTTGTTCTTTAGATGGTTATATTAAAATAATAAAAAAAGAAAAAGAATATACTATTATAAAGAGTTTATCAATTAAAAATAAAAAATGTGACTCAAATTTAAGAATATATACTATAATTTTTGATGATGACTTTCAATTATTGATTTCTTCTGGTGAAAAAGGAACTTATTTATGGGGAAAAAAAGATTTTAAAAATCACAAAAAAATTTGTGATATAGAAGCTTTTGAAAATGGTCTACAAATATTTGAAAAAAAAGATGATTTAATTAAATTTATTTGTGGTTATAAAGAAATTATTATTTTTTCAGTTGATAAAAATGAAAATATAAATATTGAATATCAGACAAATAACTTAGATTATGAGTGTTATTGTATTTGTGTTACAAATATAAATAATAAAATTATATATATTACAGGAGAACATATAGATAACGAAGATGAAGAAAATCATAAAATTAGATTTTATCATAAAAATCAAGATAATGAATTTTTAAAAGTATTCCCTTATGCACATGAAAAAAGAATTAATGGATTATTAATGTATTGTGATTCATTGATGTCATTTTCTAAAGATGGTAAATTAATAATATGGAATATATGTGAAGAATTTTTTGAATCGAAATAAAAATAAATTAATATTTAAAAAATGTTATTTAATTTATAAATTCTTTATATATATTATATATTTTACCATAATTAATGAATTTGAATATAAAATGTAAATCATTTAAAATAATTAACTTATATAAATATATCTCTTTTCAAAATATTACTTTAATCATAATTTATTGTTATCTCATTTATAAAAAAATTTGATTTAACTCTAACTAATAATTTAAAATTTTATTATTCGAAAATTGAAATATTTCTTATTATTCATTTAATAAATTATATTAAAAAACTAAAATTAAAGAAAAGAATAATAACACTCTTAATAAATTAAAAAAAAAATGACTGGAGAAGAACAATTAGAAACAGAAAAAGAATTTACATAAAATGATAAATTATAAGATTTAGAAATTATTATGCAGATAATATAATAGCGGATGATTTAAAAGAATTATATGCAAGAGTGCAATTACAATATTCAGAATTAGAAATTATTTTTTTTTAAAATGTTGATTTATTAGATGCAAATTTAGAAAGGTAAATGTAATTTAATTTAAAAAAATTAGATTCAATTTGATAAAGAAGAAATTTCTTATATAATGGAGTTGTTGCTATTGAAGATAAATTAAGAAATATCAATATCATCATGAATTACTTCAATTTTTTGAATTTAAAGTTAAAGATTTATAAAAGATAATTCATGATATTAATATTTAATAACTAATTATAACTATAATTAAATTATTTACCATTTATTTATTTTATATAACATTTGGTCAAACACTTTATTATTTATGAACTTTAAAAAACAAAAATAGAAGATTATCAGAAATAACAATTAAATTAATAAGAAAATAAATGAAAAATGTTAAACAAATATAAAATACATTAATTTCTTAACTTCAAAATAAAAATATATCAATTTCTAATTTTCATAACGTATTTTTCTTTCTTTTTTCATTTTCTTTGGAATTTAAAAAAAATAAATATATTATAATTTTTTATTATATATTTAAAAAACAATAATAAAAAAATAAAGTTAAAAATCAATGAACTTTCCACCAAACCTTTTTAATTCATCCCAATATAAAATAATGTTATATAACATAGATACTACATCTCATAATAATTTAAACATAAATGATGAATTAGAATTTCATCAAAATTTAGCAAAAAAATTATTAAAAAATATATCAACATCAGAAAATCTTCAAATATCAGTTTTTTCATATCTTAGTAAAATGTCAATAAATGAATTAATAAAAATATGTTCAATTAATTCAAAATGGTTCATTGATATTGTTCATCAATTAATTTTATTTTCTCGATTAGAATCTCAATTACTTAAATTTTTAGATGAAAAATCAAATAATAAGAATAATGATAATATAAATGAAAATATTATATTAGAAGGTAATAATCAATTCACTAATTATTTTGAAACTAAAGAAAATAAATTTATTCCTCTTTCAAAAAAAAAGCCTGAAGATACTTCAATAGATTTTATTCAATCAATAAGATATTTAACAGTAAATTTAAATAATGAAAAAAAACAATATAATAATATATTAACTTTATCATCTGATTTTCTTTCTAATTTTGCAATATTTAAAGATACTTTTTTAAAAATTTCAAAAGAAGAATGCTTTAAATTTCCAATTAGAATAATTCCAAATGATAAAAATAAAACTAATTTTAATAAAACAATATATAATTTTGAACTTCCTCAGTGGTTTAATAAAAAAGAAACTTTTTCTGTTTCTGAATTAATTTGTGCTTATTTTGAACAAATCATTTTACTTCATTATCAATATTACGTTTTATATAATATTAAAATCATTCCTTTTCCTTTTCAAAATAAATTAGATGAAATTTTAGATAATAAACAAAAAATATTATCTTTTATAGAAAATACTTTAGAAAAAAATAAATTATTTTCTGAATTAAATTTTACTTGTCTTTCAAAATTAATTGATGAAGATAAAAATATAAACGAAACAATAATAAAAAGAAGTAATAATGATAAACATTTTTCTTATTATTTTGAAAATGAGAAAGGTAAACTAATTACAAAAACAACAATAGAACAAATAAATGATTCTCAATTTAAATTACATAAATGCTTTTTTGAAAGTAATATTAAATTTGTTAATTTTTTATATGAAACTAATGATAATATTGTTGGAACAATTGAAGATTTTGTTTTTAAATCTATTTGTGAACAAATTAATAATATTTATAGTCAGGAAATTGCAAATGATTTAATCAATGATAATTTTGAAAATGAAGAAAAAATAATTAAAAAGAAAAAGAAAAAAAATAGGAAAAAAAAACATCATAAGAAAAAGAAACATCCTAAAGAAGAAGAAAAAAATGATAAAAATATTGAAAATAATAAATCAGTTATTGAAGATAATTATATTAATGATATTAATCAAATTGAATTAAACATTGAAAAAGAAAAGAAAAATGAAATAATAGAAAAAAATATAATAAATGATGATTTAAATGATAAAACTGAAAAAGAAAAAAATAAAAATGAAGAGATATTAAAAGAAGAAATAAATAAAAGTGAAAATGCAAATAATGAAAATTTAGAAGAAAATAAAAATAAAGATAATAATATTAAAGATCAAAATGATTTAAACTGTAATTCAAATGGTGGAAAGAACACTTCAAATATAACAGAAGATATTATTATAATAACAAATCCAAAACCAAAAAAAAGAAAAAAGGAAAAACCATTCTTTCTTTTCCCTGTTGTAAAATCAAAGAAAAATAATGAAATTAATAGTGATTCAGAGAAAAATAAAAATGAAAAATTAAAAGATAATAAAAATAAATTTGAGAATAAAAAAGAAAATTTAGATAAAAAAATCCCAAATAAAAATTTATCTCCAGAATCAAAAAATATATCAAATCAAAATATAAATAAAGATAATAATAATAAATCTTATTCTCCATCTTATTCTCAATCAACAAAAAATTCTTTTTCAAATAATAATTCTCCAGTTTTTCAAAATAAACAAAATGATTATTCGTATAAATCAAATAATAATTATAATAATAACATAAATAATTATTTCATATCAAATTATAATAATTATGGACAAAAAATTTATCAAAAAAATAATTTCTATCAAAATACTTTATTTAATCCTTTAACATTTATTTCAAATTCACTAAATCAATTTTCAAATGAAATAAAAGAAAATACAAAAAATGTAAATTATAATAAAGAACTTTTATCAAAATATAGAATAAAATATATAGAAGAAATAAAATTAATAATAACATCAATATTAAAAAATAATAATAATAATTTTTCAATATCACAATATGGTTCTTATATATCAGGTTTATCAATAGAAAATTCTGATGTTGATATAATGATTAAATTATATGATAAAAGTAATATTAATGATATTATTTCGATATTAATAAGAGAATTTACAAATAAAGATAATAAAATTCTTTTTTCTAAAATATATCCAATTTATACTGCAAGTGTTCCAGTAATTAAATTAGAATGTGAAATTTATGATTCAATAACTGATAATAAGATTAAAGATTATTTTATGAATAATTATATTTATAATTATAATGAAATTCAAAAACTAAAATTTGATATTACTTTCTTTGAAATTGATGAAAAAGAAAAAAATAATAAATTACCTTCTGAAAAAATATTAGATTTCATTCATGAAAATATTATTTTATATCCTAGTATAATTGATATAATATATATTATGAAAAGATATATTCAAGCTGAAAAATTAAATTTAAGTTATAAAGGAGGAATTTCATCTTATTCTTTATTTTTATTAATTTTATCTTATGTAAAAGCAAATAAAAATAATTTAAAAATCCCAATTGGAACTTTATTTATTGAATTTTTAACTTTTTATGCAAATTTAAATTTCGGTAATTATATAATAAATCCTAAATTTGAAGACAAAAATGAAATTTATGAAATATTATCAGAACCAAATGAAAATTATCTTATTTATATAAAAGACCCTTTTTCAGGATTAAATGTCTCTAAAAGTTCTTTTAAAGTAAGAGAAATTCAATTTGCCTTTTCAAAAGCGGCTTCT
>JAEEGL012609523.1_pt1 | contig 11403 bp, 9 predicted proteins | sample 9134231 | NCBI WGS metagenome assembly JAEEGL01 (sample SAMN16246548, study PRJNA631951) | gut metagenome | biome: gut microbiome; feature: rumen; material: fiber-attached | host: Bos | place: Iran: Karaj | collected 2018-10
AAGGCAACGGATTCTGATTCCGTCATCCGGGGGTTCAAATCCCTCTACCCCCGCCAATTTTTTTGGCGACATAGCCAAGTGGTAAGGCGCAGGTCTGCAAAACCTTTACTCCCCGGTTCAAATCCGGGTGTCGCCTCCAGACAAAAGACAGGACTTGTTCCTGTCTTTTGTTTTGCATATAAAAAGAGCGGATCTGACCCTGTAAGTTCCTGTCTTTTGCTTTATAAGCAGGGGATTTGTATCAGTCTTTTTCCCTTGAATAAGTCAAATGATTAATATACACTTAATGCACAACCACATTAAGGGGGATCTATCATGAAAGAAAAAGATACAAGCCGTCAGATCCTTTTGATACTGACCGGTTTTTCCGTTGCGCTTATTATCGGAGCGCTGTGCGCAGGTGATCTTGCAAATCTTATTCCCGGCTTTGTCAGGATAATTACAAGGCCTTCACAGTTTACCATGGACTATTTCAAGCTAGGAGGCCTTGGCTCTGCATTCCTGAACGCTGGAATGATAGGCCTGGCCTGCTGCGGACTGCTGTATTTCAGCAAAGCTAACTGCACCGGACTTACGGTTGCTGCTTACTGGCTTAACGTTGGATTCGGCACCTTCGGCAGCACATTTACTAATATCTGGCCGTTCTTCTTTGGCGTCTGGGTCTATTCAAAACTTAAGAAGGTAAGCTTCGGAAGCGTCGCAAATCAGGCCATGTTCGCCACTGCGCTGGCTCCCTTTGCCAGCGAGCTGATGTTCCGCTATCCCGGACTTCAGACCAGAGGCTTCAGCATTGGCGGACTTCTGATGGCTATAGTACTTGGTGTATTTGTAGGATGCGTGATGCCTGCTCTGAATGCCCATGTTCCCAACTTTCACAAGGGCTACGACCTCTACAGCGCAGGTCCTGCAGCCGGTTTCCTGGCCTTTTTTGTGTACTGCGTTCTGTATCTGGGCCCCGGACTTCCGGTTCCAACAAACACCGACCTGGGTGATGGTCACAAAGCCTTTGTAAACATCTTCTTTATGATAGTGTTTACACTGTGCTTCATCGCAGGCTGGCTCATGGACAAAAACAGCATCAGGCAGTATAAGGAGCTCTGGAAGTCGGATAGCTATAAGACCGACTATACTGCTGTTTTCGGCGTTCCCGCAACGCTTGTAAACATGGGCGTTTACGGCTGGTTCATCCTGCTTTACTACAATCTGGTGCACGGCATGACTATGGTGGACGGCAGCCTTGTGTTTACCGCTGCTAAGTTCACCGGAGCCACCATGGGCGCAATAATGTGCATGTACGCCTTTGTAGCCCAGGGCACTCAGCCCCGCACGGTCTTCCCGATCATGATAGGCTACGCCATTGCATCGCTGCTGCCTTTCCTGTTCTTTACCTCAGGCCTTGTGGAGGCTCAGAAATGGACTCTGACCACTCAGGCTATACTGGTGGGTCTGTGCTTCGCCAGCGGACTTGCTCCTATCTCCGGCAAGTGGGGCTTTATCCCCGGCGTCATAGCCGGCTTCATGCATGCGCTGCTTGTAATGAACGTGCCTCTCTGGCACGGTGGCTTCTGCCTGTATAACGGCGGCTTTACCGCAGGCATCGTGGCATTCCTTCTCGTACCCGTGCTGGAGTCCTTCTTTAAGACTGTGGAGGAGCGCCGCGGCGGTAAAGAGGGGAAGGCTTAACTTAAAACTATAAATTTAGCTTGTGCAAATTAAACAAATCTTTATATCTCCTTAACCTGATTTGTGCTATAATTTTCGCGCTATGAAAAACATCACTACTTACTATGCCCGCAGGAAAAATCCTCTTGTGTGGCTGTCTGTGCTCTGCATGGCTTGTTCTGCAGTTGCCAGACTTGTCCTCCTCGTATTCTTATGGGGAAATGGCTTTAGTGTGGTGGCAGTCCATGTACTCCTCCCGCTCGCAGCAAATCTTTTATTCGCGCTAGTGCTGCTTGACAAGGGCGAGAAGATGTTTTATGTGACCAGAGGCGCTGCCGTGCTCTTTGCAGCATATTTCGTGCTGGATCTTCTGAGCTTCGGCCTTCCTGCCTACATGACCGCCGCATGTGTTGCGCTCTGTATCTTTATGCATGTCATGTACTACATAACCTACGGAGGCAAATTACCTACTCAGCTCATCCTCCTTGTGGTATGGCTGCTGCCGCTGCTGTTCCTGCTGGATGAGAACTTTATCAGGCTCGCTCAGTTCTATCTGGACGGAGCCAAGTCCATACTGATCTCCGATGTCGGGATCTGGGCCGGAATGCTTTTCGCCATCCTTGCCACCAGGAAATTCAAGCCCTGGAAGGAAGGGGACCCCATCCGTCACTATCCCGGCGACCGCAGCGAAGGACGTCTGCTTCACACCAAGGATCCCATGGGCAACCTTCAGGCATTCCTTATGGTGCACCGCAATGAGTCCACAAACCTGCTGTCCGACAGCATCGAGACCTCGGCAATGGACCGCTACATCCACCAGAAGAGAAGGGAAGGCCTTAAGCACTTCGGTATCACTCACGTGATCATGGCCTGCTATGTGCGCTGCTGCGCAGAGCTCCCCGGCGTAAACCGTTTCCTTGCAGGTCAGAGGACCTATCACAGAAACGACATCACCGTCAACATGGTGGTGAAAAAGGAAATGAAGCTGAACCAGCCGGATTCCATGATCAAGGTCCATCTCCACGAGAATTACACCGCCAAGGATGTCTACGAGGCAGTGGACAAGCTCGTGAACGAAGTAAAGGACGAGGATACCAGCTTTGATGGCGGAATGCGCATATTTGACGCTATTCCGAGGCTTCTGATGAAGTTCGTGGTATGGTTCCTGAAGCTTATCGATTACTTCGGACTGTTCCCGGATTTCCTGGAGGAATTCAGCCCCTTCCATGCGTCCATGTTCATGAATTCCATGGGCTCTTTGGGCATTCCTCCCACGTACCATCATCTGTACGATTTCGGTACCATCCCTGTATTCCTGTCCTTCGGCGCAAAGCGTACGGTGCGCGAGCTGGATGATGACGGAAATGTAATAAAGCGCAAGTACATCGATTACAAGTTCGAATGCGATGAGCGTACCTGCGATGGTTTCTATTATGCTTCCGTTCTCAAGAAGTTCCGCAGCCTGATGGCGCATCCTGACCGCCTGGATTATCCGCCTGAAGAAATAGTCGAAGATATCGACTAGCAGGATCCCGCAGGGCAATCAAAACTGAATAAGCGAAGACCGGCAGAAAGAGCTGCCGGTTTTTCTTTTTAGTTTGACATTGATGTTCAACTATTAGATAATTACAGAAGTATAAGTTAAGCTGAACCGCTGCATCCGGCGGTGAATATATGAAATGGAGTCAGTCATGGCATTTTCTTTGTTCAGAAAAAAGAACTACGCAGACAGCATTTTCAGAGGGGGAATTATTCTCAGTCTGGACCCGGAATATGAAGGCGCCACAGCCATCGCAGTCAAGGACGGCGAGATAATGGCCATAGGAAGTGATGAAGATATTGCGGCTCTTGAAGGGCCCTCCACCAAGGTGGAGGAACTGGGCGGCGCATATCTGTGTCCCGGTATAATCGATCCGTTTACAACGCTTGCGGATGATGTTTTAGATGAACTTTACATAAAGTTTAATTCTGACGACACCATTTTTACCATCAATTCAGCCATAAGAGACAGGCTTATAGAATCGCCGGATTCAGATTATCTGCTGTGCTTTGGCATAGGAAGGCGCTTCTTTGATTCGGATGAAGAGAGCACGGATTCCAGCAATTTCAGCACCATGCTTGAGGATCTGGAAACGGAGATCCCGGTGCTTCTTATCTCTGAAGACGGGCTCAGCATGAGGCTTTCAAAAAGCGCTCAGGAGATGGTTAGCGCTGCAGCCGAAGAGATAGGCGTACAGACCGTAACGCCTGAATTCGTATTCGATAACCTTATTGCTCTGGATTTCGAAAAGTGCGGGAGAAAGCATTTCATCAGAGCCGAAGACTATGCAAGCCACGGCGTGACATCCGTCTTTTCGGCTTCCGGAAGTCTTTACCTTGATAAGGCATACAGAGATCTGCTGACGGAGATCTACGGCGCAGACCTTATAAAGCAGCGCTATTTCGGCTGCCTGCCCATAAAGAGGGCCATCAATCCCAGAAGCCTTATGTATACTCTTAACACTCACAGCACTCTGTGCCTGGAGCTTGACGAGCTTATAAACTTCAACGATCTGGTGCTTACGGCATCCTCCGGAGGCACGGAGCTGAGCTTTATGAGCCCCGATTACCTGGAATCTGTCTGCAGAGCCGCTGCTGATAAGGGCTTCAATATCCGCGTTAATGCGCTGGACAAGGAAATGGCAGTTACTGCCTATGATACTCTTGGGAATCTGTCCACCAGTTATCCCAGGCAGAGCTTTGTGATTATCTATAACGGCAAGCTGAGCGAAAGCGAGCTGTCCCGGATATTTACCGGCAATGCCATATTTATAAGCCCCGAGGACGGCAATTTTGCTTTCCGCGGAGCGGCTTTAGACGCCCTTGCGTATTACACTGAAGGCGCTGCCCGCATACTGGGCGAGGAGGGCATACTGGGAAGCCTTGAGGAAGGTCTTGCGGCTGACTTTGCCGTATTCAGAACGGATCCAAGAAACATCGCAGAGGTGGCGGATCTCTTTAAGCTTGAGGCTGAAATGACTGTGATCGACGGCGAAGTCGTTTACCGCAGAGGCATAGACAATGCTGAAAACTGGACCCAGCTTATGCTGAGCCAGCTCGAATCCATAAACGAAGGCATGGAAGAGGAAGATGAATAAAATGAAAAGGCTGATCAGCGTGCTTCTGGCGGCTGTGCTTGCCGCAGCTCTTCTGACCGGATGCACCAGCAAATACTATAAAGATGCAGTCGCTGCGGCGGAGAGATTCAATGCTTCCGCAGAGAAAGCCAATGTCCTGATCCAGGAGAACAACGATAAGCTCGATACTATCCTTTCCGCCAACAGCGATCTTGACAATGCTGTGGCAGCAGCTCTTGCGCTAACCGAGCAGGACAGGCTTCCGGCTTCAAACGAAGCCCTGATGAATCTCTATGATGCAGTAAATCAGGCAAGAACAGCCAGAAAATCAGATCCCAAAACCGAAGGGACGCCGCTGATAGCTCTGCTTGAACCCACCGAAGACATGAGCGATGAAGCTCTTCAGGAGATAATTGCCGCAGCCGGTGAGAAGATCACTGTGGAGCTGGTCTCTCTTCCTGATGTCCCGGATTACTCAGCGGAGCTTTCCGTTCTTAAGCAGGCTTCCGATGATTATACCGCAAGCCTTGAGAATGGTTCTGTGCCTCGTGATCCTGATGAAGATTACATAATCGGGAAGCTTAAGACTCTCCCTACTTTTGAGAGCTGCGCGAAGGTCGACAAGGCCCACGATCCCAATGGTCTTCTTGGCAAGGAAGGCGGCTACAAAGGATGTGTTTATTACAGGGATTCGCGGATCAAATCCATACATTTAAAGGGTAAATTCGGTTCCAAAACAAACGACCCCCTGACGGTAGGTACCGAAGGGGGCGGCGCTGTTGAGCTCTATAATAGTGTGGAAGAGGCTGTAAAGAGGGGTGAATTCCTCAGCGGATATGAAGGCTATGGAGCAGGTCATATCACCGGCGGTCATCTGGTCTGCGGTACAATGGTGATCCGTGTATCCACTATCTATTCCCGTGAGGACAGGATAAAAGTCCTTCAGGAGCTGGCGGACTGCCTCAGCGAATAGTCATTTTTCAGCTGTTCTCAGTTAAGGGCCTCCAGCATCTGATCCACAATTTCAACGCAGTCGGCGCAGATAGCGTAGTTTGCCGCTCCGAAAATGGCGGCCTCGGGATCTGTGTTGACTGCGATCATCGTTTTTGCGCCGGTAATGCCTGCAAGGTGCTGAATTGCACCTGATACTCCAAGGCTGATAAGGATCTTGGGCGCAACGCTGAGTCCTGTCTGGCCTACCTGATGGGGGTATTCGGCCCAGCCCATATCTACCAGCGGCCTGGTGACGCCGTAATCGGCGGAGATCCCGTATTTTTCGCGCACAAGAGCCGCAAGCTTTGCAACTTTGTTTACATTTGATTTTGAGCCTATGCCCTGGCCGCAGACGAAAAGCACTTCCGCGTCCTTGATGCTGCTTCCTTCCATCTGGCTGATGAATTCGAGCACCTGTATTCCGGGGCTTTTTTTATTGAAATCGTAGGGGCAGGGGACGAACTCGGTTTTTGTCTCATCGATTATGGCTGACGGCGCCTTCGTGAATATTCCGGGTCTTACGGTAGCCATCTGGGGCCTGAATTCCGGGCAGACTATGGTAGCCATAAGGTTTCCGCCAAAAGCAGGACGGGTCTGGCGGAGCAGGCTCGTTTCCGGGTCTATATCAAGAATGGTGCAGTCCGCGGTGAGGCCGGTGTGCAGCTTTGCAGCTATGGCAGGCGCAAGAGATCTGCCGAAAACTGTGGCTCCGAAAAGCATAATGTCCGGCTGTTTTTCTCTGATTAGTTCTGATATCGCATCGGAATAGGGGCCTTCGAGGGCATCCCTCAGCATGGGGTCTGCAAAGTAATAGACCTTGTCTGCCCAGCCTTTAAAGCTATCAAGTATCGCAGTATTCTGGCTCAATACCACAGCGCAGAGCTTTGCTCCAAGCTGTTTAGAAAGCTCCAGGCCCTTGCCAAGAAGCTCGTAGCTTACATCAAGAGGCTTTCCTGCGGATTCCTGTACATATATCCAGATTTCTTTGTTTTCCATATCACTTCGCCTCCCTGATCATATTCAGAAGGGTCTTGGAGAGCTCTGCAGCAGGACCTTCAAGTATTTCAGCGCTGGAGGATTTTTCCGGCGCATAGCTTTTTACGACCCTTGTGGGAGAACCCTTCAGGCCTATCAGCTCCGGGTCTGCCTCCACATCAAGATATCCCATGCTTATCACGCTGGCGCTCTGGCTTGCCCTGATGCCGGCAATTGATGGGAATCTCGGCTGATTAAGCTCTCTGGTTACGGTTATGAGTCCGGGGAGCTCCATCCTTGCAACTATGCTGCCTCCGTCGGTCTGGCAGCGGCAGATAAGGTGGTCTTCTGCCGATTCGATTATCTCTGTGACGTCGCTGAGGAAGGGGATATCCAGCTGAGAAGCAAGCTCCGGCCCTATCTGGGCTGTGTCGCCGTCAACGGCCATCTTTCCGCAGATTATAAGGTCCGGGGCAGTCATTTTTCTGACGCCGCAGGCAAGAGCGTAGGCTGTTGCATAGGTGTCGGCTCCTGCGAAGGCTCTGTCAGTCAGCAGCAGGGCATCGTTCGCTCCGCAGGCTATGGCATCTCTTAGCAGCCTCTCAGTTGCAGGAATACCCATGGACAGGCAGCTTATTTTTCCGCCGTGCTTTTCCTTAAGCGCTACGGCGGCTTCCACTCCGTGGGTGTCAAAGGGGTTGATGACGGACTGCCTACCGTCTCTAATTATCGTGTGTTTTTCAGGATCAAGGCGCACTTCGTTGGTGGAGGGCACCTGTTTTACGCAGACTATTATATTCATTGCTTCACCTCGAAGAGATTGCCTCTGCCAAGCAGATTTTTGGGGTCAAATGCCAGCTTGAGGGCTCTCATTTCGTCTATTTCAGCTTCTGTATACATGAATTTAAGGAAATCTCTCTTGATCTTTCCGACGCCGTGCTCTGAAGAAACAGTCCCGCCCATCCTGGCAGCTTTCTGAGCCCATTCCGTTATAAGCTTCTTGGCTCTTGTGTATTCTTCCGCGCTTCCCGGTATTATATTCATGTGGGGATGATAGTTTCCGAGGTGGCCCCAGCATGCGCTCTCAAGTCCTTCCTTTGCCAGATCCGTATAGAACATATCGAAAAGCTCTTCTATGTGGTCCGCATCTACAGAAAAGTCAGTGGAGAGCTTGGTGATGACAGGATCTTTGCGCTTCCTTTCATCTATCATCATGTTGACGCTTTCGGGTACCGCATGGCGGAGGAAGATGAGACGGCCTATCTCGCTGTCCTCTCTTGCGACCCAGCTGTCAGCTTCGGAAAGGCCAAGCTCCTTCATGGCATCGCCTATGGTGAACAGACTGTTTAGCGCTTCCTCCGTCTCCTGGCAGCGGATCTCGCAGTAGATAAGGTAATTGACCTTTGCGGGGATCTCCGGGAGGGAGGCAAAGCTCTGTTTTTCAGCCTTCTGCCGCCTCAGTATATTGAGCGCTCCGTCGTCGAAATACTCGATGGCCGCTATGTTCGTGAGTCTTTCTCTCAGTTTGTTTGAAAAAGCGATGGCATCGTTTCTGTTCTCGAACATGCAGGAGCATCCCCAGACCAGAGCATCCTCGGGTATCAGCTTAAGCTCCAGTTCTGAAATAACTCCCAGGGTGCCGTCGGAACCTATGATCAGGTCTATCAGGTCCATATCGTCCTTAACGTAGTAGGATGCAGTATTCTTGCTGGTGGCTGGCATGGTGTAGGAGGGCAGGATGAATTCCAGACGGCTGCCATCCTCGCAGATGAGTTCTCCCTTGCGGCCTTTGGCAAAGCAGCTGCCTCTTTTGATGTATACTGTTCTGCCGTCAGCAAGCACAAGCCTTAAGCCCTCCACGTATTCTCTCATGGCTCCATAACGGTAGGAGCGGGAGCCTGAGGCATTGCAGGCGGCCATTCCGCCCAGCTCAGCGGAGCTTTCGGTGGGGTCGGGAGGGAAGCTGTACAGCTTATCCCTTGCAAAAAGGGTAAAGCAGGCCTTGTCTTCCTCGCTCCAGTCCTTGATATTGAAGCTGCGGCTTCTGATCTGCTTGCGGAATTCCGTAAGGCTGAGACCCGGCTGCACCTTTGCTATATAGTTATCTCCGTCTTTTTTAAGCCCAAGCACGGAAGTCATTCTGGAGACATTGATAATGTATCCGCCATCGGGGCATGCCGCCGCGCAGAGACCTGTGCGGGCGCCCTGAATGGTTACAGCTATGCCTTCGGCAAAGCATTCCTTAAGCGCGGACACTATCTCCTCTTCGGTCCTCGGGAAGGCAATCTTATCTGCATGTCCCACATTTCTGGACTCATCCCTCAGATAACCCTGAAGTTCTTCATTTATGGTTCTGAATTCGATCATTGTTTTCTCCTTGCAGAAAAATTTTTTTGATTATATAACAGAAAAGCACCCCATTTCAACTGAAGTGCTTTTCGATTTGCGTATGGAGCCATGTCAATTGTTATCTATCTGAAGTACCTTGCCGCCCAGTATCTGCTGCTCCTCAGGGGAATGCGTGGAGATGATCACAGGAATGCCAATATCTGTTACAAGAGGGGCAAGGCGCTTGATAAGCTCCTGATCCATGCCTTTAAAGGGCTCATCAAGCAGCAGCATGTCGCCATCAAATGCCAGCGCTCTTGCCAGTGCAATGCGGCGCCTCATGCCTCCGGACAGTTCATCCGGCATTGTATCAGCTTCGGAGCCCAGTTCGACGGCTTTGAGGAGTTTACGTGCTTTTTCTTCGTCGTCGCAGACTATTTCGATGTTTTTCAGAGCGCTTAACCATGGAAAAAGTCTGTCATCCTGAAACATCAGGGATGGCTTTGCCGGGCCGTTTTCTATGCTGCCGCTGTCAGGCTTTATAAGGCCTGCTATGGTATGAAGCAGTGTAGTCTTACCCTGGCCGCTGGGACCGGTAAGCAGGGTGATCCCCGGGCCAATCTCTGCGCAGAAATCTCTGAGGACATGCTTATCTTCGTAGCTGACATTGATGTTTATCAGTTTCATAAGCTGCTTCCTCCTTTCCTTTCTCGGTCTTTCTGCTTTTGCATGAGGCTTCTGAGAATAAAGCTCAGGAGGAAGCTGAATGCGGTGACTATGATGGTCCAGGCGAAGAGATCTGCTGTCTCCAGATATAGCTTGGAATAGTACATGCCGCTGCCTATGGCGCGCTTAGGGAGCGCCAGCACCTCTGCCGCAATGCCTGCCTTCCAGGCCAGTCCAAGGCCCGTGAATGCGCCTGAGTAGAAATAGGAGAGAACTGACGGAATATAGAGTATCCTGAGGGTCTTCAATCTTCCGAAGCGGTAGATTTTTGCCACTTCTTTCAGCTCGCGACTGGTCTCTCCGATGCCTGTGCTGATATTGCCGAAGAGCACTGGTATTACCAGCAGCGCAGCAATAAAGACCGGAACATAGGTATATTTAAGCCAGAGCATCACAAGGATGATAAAGCTGGTGACAGGAACCGAGCTGACCACTTTGATGAAAGGACTGATGATGGCATCCGCTGCAGAAGATATGCTGCAGAGCGCTGCGAGCAGGGTCCCGCTGAGGCATCCGAGTATAAAGCCGCTGAGTATGCGGGCGAGGGAAGTGCCTATGACAGCCCAGAAATCTGCTCCTGAGATTATTGCTGCAAGATGCCTTGCAACAACAAGCGGCGCCGGGATCAGAAGCTCCTGATCCACAGCTCCGGCTGCGAGCTGCCAAACTCCCAGCCAGAACACCAGCGCCAGTACAGTTTTGAATATTCTGTTTTCTGTGATCTTCTTTTCGGTCATCAGTTATTTTCCGGTGTAGTAGAAGTCATCTCCGGGCATAGCGCCGCCGATGGACTTGGGATCGGAATCGAAGAGCACCTGGTAGTAGCCTTCGACAGAGGGTCTTAAGTCCTTGCCGGTGATGCAGACTATGCTTGCATCGGGGATGGCCTTTGCAGCGATCTGCGCGTTGCCGGTTATCTCGTATTTGGCAACCAGCTCGGCTGCGGCATCCACATCCTTGAGCACATCCTTGATGCTTGCTTCATAGTTCTCCAGGAACTGCTTGACAGCCTGCGGATGTTCCTTTATGAAATCTGTTCTTGCAACAAGGCAGCCCATGGTCAGAACGCTGCCGTCGTTGGCGGCTTTCTTGTATTCTTCAGCCACATCCAGCGCCTGACGCACGTTTTCGTTCTTCATCATAACTGTGGTAACGACGGGGACGGGGAGCATGCAAAGATCGATGTCGCCCTTGATCATCTTAGTCGCTATGTCGCTGGCTTCAAGGAATTCTACCATAACGTCCTTGCCGGGCTCAAGTCCTGCGGAGCGGATGATATAGTTTATCATGAATTCAGGGTTGTTGCCTTTGCCGTTGCAGTAGATGGTCTTGCCCTTGAGATCTGCGGGGCTGTTAACGGTGTTTCCGTTTTCCAGCACATAGAGCACGCCCAGAGTGTTCAGAGCTATTATCTGCACGCCGCCCTTGGTCTTGTTGTAGAGGTTGGAAGCTACATTAGTGGGCAGAGCTCCGATGTCCAGGTCTCCGTTTGAGAGGCGGGCTACGATGTCAGTGGGCTCCGGAGTGAGGGTGAAGTGATAGTTGGGATATACTCCGTTTTCGGAGTCATCCATGATCTTGATAGCTCCGATGCCTGTTGGTC
>JAEEGL013148154.1_pt1 | contig 11403 bp, 8 predicted proteins | sample 9134231 | NCBI WGS metagenome assembly JAEEGL01 (sample SAMN16246548, study PRJNA631951) | gut metagenome | biome: gut microbiome; feature: rumen; material: fiber-attached | host: Bos | place: Iran: Karaj | collected 2018-10
AACAACGAGCAACTGGGCGTATCGGCAAAAATCGGCGGACGACACGGCAGGTTCTTCTACCGCGCCAACATGACTCTCATAGACTATGCGGACTACAAGGTTCCGACAGACAGCATACAGTATTATTCCTATTGGATAAAGCTGAAAGACCAACGTCTGCGCAATACTGCCGGCAGCGAACGCGACGGCAGTCTGACGCTGGGGTATGCCGGATACAACTTCCACACCGACGTACGCGTGAGCGACAGCTACTCCAAGAGTGGTTTCTTCGCTAATGCGCACGGTCTGGAGGTGCGTCTCTCCGAGATAGACTATGACTGTTCACAACGCGATATATCACTGCCTTACCAGTGGGTAAACCATCTCAAGGTACTCAGCCACACCACATGGCGTACTGACAGCACGCAGGTGGAGCTTAACCTGGCTTACCAGAACAATCTGCGCGAGGAACTGACAGAGCCTGTAAGCCATGGCTATATGCCACAACCCGACGGTTCCCTTGAGCGGCGTTTCAACAAGAACACATACACCGCCGCTCTCGGACTGCACACATGGCTCGCCAGTCATGAGCTACGCGGCGGCACCTCTTTTGAGTACCAGCACAACAGACGCAGCGGATGGGGATTTATCATCCCTGACTTTGAGACGCTCAGCACTGGTTTGTTCCTTATGGACCGCTACCACGTGAACGAACGCCTCATACTCAACGCCGGTTTGCGCTATGACTATACACGCACCCATATCAGCGGCTACACCGACTGGTATGAGACTCCCGTCTCTGCCGTCAGTTCCGTGTATAAACAGCGTAGTGCTACCATGACACGCCATTTCAACAGTCTGACATGGTCTGCCGGCGTGAACTACAGCGTTGGCCGTTGGGTAATGAAAGCAAACATCGGCAAGAGCTTCCGTGTGCCTATACCTAAGGAACTTGGCGCCGACGGTGTGAACTACCACATCTTCCGCTACGAACGCGGCAACAGCACGCTCGACCCGGAGGAGTCATACCAACTTGACGCAAGTCTCAACTGGTCTAACGACCACCTGACGGTACAGTTTGAGCCTTACCTTAACTACTTCCCCAACTACATCTACCTTAACCCCACATCCGACTATGTGGAGGGCCTGCAACTCTATGAGTACAACCAGGCGAAGGTGATACGCTGGGGATTTGAGGCCGAGGCCGCCTGGCACATCAGCCGCCACTGGGACGCAGTGCTGAAGGGCGAATATCTGTATGCACGCCAGCTCTCTGGCAGAAAGAAGTATTACACGCTGCCGTTCTCCACTCCGTGGTCCATCGACGCAGAGGGCAAATACTCCTTCCTGTGGCACGGCGATTGTTTTGTGCGCCTCAACGCCCACATCGTGGGAGCGCAAAACGACATCGTACCGCCAGAGAAACCCACAGACGGTTACTTCACGCTAAACCTCGCCATAGGCAAGGAACTGCCTCTTGGCAAGACCAAGCTGAAGATGGCACTGCACGCCGACAACCTGCTTAACAAGCGTTACTACAATCATACCAGTTACTACAGACTGATTGACGTGCCAGAGCCAGGGCGTAACCTGTCGTTCTTGCTCGGAATAGAGTTTTAGGGGGAGGGGATAGTAGCTATAGTGACTATAGCATCTATAGGAACTATAAAAAAAAGAAAAAAATAAAAACTAAAACAAACAAAAAACAATGAAGAATTTCAAGTATATGAGCCTCATGGTGGCTCTCCTGAGTGTATTAACCCTATCATTCACTTCTTGCGGCGACGACGATGATGTTGCCAGCGCCCCTGTTATTAACCTTTACGAGGCAAACCTCGAGGACGAGGGGTCTGAGATTTGTATTCAGGCTGACATCAAGTGCCCTGGTAAGATAGCAGCTATCATCGCCGAGGTTTACAGCACCGATGGAAAAGAGTTAAAGTTAATGCAGCCTTTCACAGGAAATGAGGGCGCGCTTGAGGTGCCTGGCTTCCACAAGCATATACTCGATGTTGACACTTACGACCCAGCAATTGTCGAGGGCGACCTGCTGAAGTTCACCGTGGTTGACATAAACGGTAACTCTACTACTGTACAGAAGAACATTACAGAAGAAGAAGACGATGAGAAGTAAGAACTTTTTATACACAATAATACCGCTGTGCGCACTCTGTGCGTGCAGCGGTTCTGATATGACCTACCCCGTCATCACAAGCATCGGCGTACCCAACCCCATAGACTGTCAAGTGTATAAGCGAGGTGAGGACATAAAGTTCAGCTATGTATTTACCGACGACACAGAACTGGGCAACTTCAATATCGAGATACACAACAACTTCGACCACCACACCCACGGCACCTCATCCTCTGAGTGCGAATGGGAAGCTAAGAAGAAAGCCGTTAACCCCTGGGTATTCTCTCAGGACTACGTCATCCCCGCAGGACAAGCCACATACGAGGCGAACTTTGACATCCACATCCCCGACGATGTGGACCCCGGCGACTATCACTTCATGATACGACTGACCGACCGTGCCGGCTGGCAGCAGCTCAAGGCCATGGGGATAAAGGTAACGGAGTAATTCCTACTTACACTTCAAGCGAACAAAGAACACAAGGTAGATTCCATAAATTCCCACCATAAACAAACTGACAATAAAATGAAAAGACCATTGTTTTGCGAACTGTGCCCGTTTGCCTACAAGCTCTCAGCAGAGAAAGAGATAATAAAGAGGCGTATCAGCGATGCACTGAGCGGCACACGTTTCTCCAAGGAACGTGACACCACGCCGCTGCCTGTAAGGGTATATACACACAACTCACTGATACGCCGCCGACTCGGCAACGTGGACATGCGCTTACAAGACAACAAGGCTGTCAACCTCACACTTGCCACAAGTTGCATCAATGGCATATTGATACGACCGGGAGAGACATTCTCCCTATGGAGACTCGTGGGCCGCACCACAGCAAAACGTGGTTTCCGTGAGGGACTGACCATCGCCAAGGGACATCCCAGCAGCGGCATCGGCGGCGGACTATGCCAACTGTCTAACCTCATACACTGGATGGTGCTGCACAGCGAACTGACAATAACCGAGCACCATCACCACGATGGTCTGGACCTCTTCCCTGACTTCGGACGACAGATACCTTTCGGTACCGGTACCAGCATTACATACAACTACCTGGACTACCGCGTGACAAACAACACGCAGAACACCTACCAACTGCTCCTGCACACCGATGATGAGTATCTGTGCGGAGAGTTACGCTCCACCACACAGGACGCTCACACCTTCCACATCCATGCGAAGGATGAGTATTTCTCACGTGAGGAAGGAGTGATTTTCCGTAACGGACAGGTAATACGCGATGTCATTGACCGCGCCACCGGCGACATCGTTGACAGTAAAGTGATACGTGTCAACCATGCCCGTGTGATGTATGAGTTGCCAGAAGGCACAACGGTAAAAGAAGCATAATGAACACAAGACTTATAGTATTTGACTTTGACGGCACGCTGGGCGACACCCAGCAGATAATCGTCACCACCTTACACATGACAATAGCAGAGATGCATCTGCCTGAGCGTACAGATGCCGAGTGCATCTCCATCATCGGCCTGCCTCTCGCCGGTTGCTTCAGGGCTCTCTATCCTGATGTCAACGAGGAGACCGTCACACTCTGCGCCGACACATACAGACGTCTGTTCAAGGAGAATATGCAGACCTTCACGCCTGTGGCCTTTCCTCACGTTGTAGAGACTCTGCACAAGCTGAAGAATATGGGGCTGATACTTACCATAGCCTCATCACGCTGGCACAAGTCACTTGTAGAACTTGTGCATAACCTCGGCATCGACGACTGCATATCATATCTTCTCGGAGCCGACGATGTGGAACTGGCAAAGCCACATCCCAAACCGGTACTTCAGACTCTTGCCGCCACAGGCATAGACGCAAGCCACACCCTTGTGGTGGGCGACATGGCGGTTGACATACTGATGGGAGCGAGAGCGGGAGCCCACACCTGTGGTGTCACATGGGGTAACGGTTCACGCCATGATTTGGAGGAAGCCGGCGCCGACCATATCATAGACAGCATTGAGGAATTGCTTCCACTGCTCTAATACGTCACAAACACTGACTCTAACGGTTTCAGCCGCAGACGGTACACACCGCCGCGCGAGGGTTTCAGCGTGACACGGCGTCCAGTCATATTATGCCACAACGTTACACGTCTTGGAGCATCAAGCAAGCGGAAGGAGACAGCCGTCTCACTGTCCGCTGTACTGGCTATATAGTATATATCCTCACGGTCAGTCTTTCTATGCGTGTGTACCACGCTGTCCCTACCCTCTTCTATCACTATGGGGCGCTCTATGTCCTCTCCTGATGTAAGGACGCTCACTCCGGCACTGCGCAGACTGTCTATCAGCAGCCTTGTCTGTTCCGTTACATGAGCCTCCCTGCCCATAACCAATGCCTTGTATGTCACTCCGTCAGGAGTACGCAACTGTCCATCCACGACACTCAGCCTTGTTCTGAGGGCATCAGCGGTACATGCGTCCCAGTCCAACCCGTTCAGTCCGTCGGGCAGACGGTGTGTAAGTATCTTTACCGGCACATCATCACCGAGGAACACCAGCGCATCGGGCGCCGCCTGTCCCTGACGCAACAACACCATAGAGCGTGCCGCCTGCATCCATACCGGTTTCATGTGCTGCCATTCGGGGTTTGACCTGTTGATGGCGTACTCACGTCCTGCCACGTATGGCTCTGTAGTCACCGCCATGGGAATATGTGGAGTGGCGCACACCACAAACTCCTGCGCCCCCATTGAGAAAGCTATGTTTGCCACCCGATGCAAGTCATCGGGTTTATTTTTATACTCACAATCTGTCATGGCTTCTGCCGATGCTATGGGCTTGCCATACAGGTGTGCCGCACTGCTGCAGTCCTTCACATCATACGCGCCCTGCCTCTGGTAAGTCCAGAACTCTCCCTGCGGTTTGTCCACCACTTGTTTTACGCTTATGGCATCACCCGTAATGCAGAGAGCATTGCCTATGGCCTGCGCGGTGAACGTCAGACCGTTGTCGGCAGCACGCTGCTGGAAAGTGCCGAAATAGTTGTCACGCACACAGTCGGCTATGGTCTGGCGGTAGTCATACAGCGCATGGAGCGTCTGCTCCTCACTTTCCACCACATAGCCTGCCAGCGTTGGCAGCCATGGAGTGAAGTCATAGCCACGGCGACTGCAGAACTCCTGCATCATCAGCGGAGTCCAGTTCTGTGAACCTCCCTCGTGTGAGTCCATCGTAACGCCCTCCACCACGCATGTATTCCTGTTGTTCAGCGAGTCAAGTATCACCTGCACATAACTGTCCCAATGCATCTGCGCAGCCTCCTTTGACAGTTTGTCGCACTCATACCCCAACAGGTTAGGCCTGCCGTGCTTTGACCTTGCCCCCGTAGGCACCGCTGCAAGGTGCAGTACCGTCCACTCTCCCTGCGGCAATGAGCAACGCAGGGTGTCGCCACGCAGACAGTCCGTAAGATTAATGATGCTGTCACGGCTTATCGTCTCGCTGGCGGTATAGCCGCATATCCTGTTACCGTCAGAGAAATCACTCTGCAGAGCCGTCAGTTCCTCCCACCTGTCTGTCTTGGCCTCACTGCTCACGCTCCACTCCTTCAGCACAGCATCGGACTGTCTGCCGTCATAGCTGCAGGTGCCGTCGGCATATCTCACACGCCAATAGCGGCCTGCCGTTGCAGGGAAGGAGGTGGTGCGCACGAAGTAGCCTCCCTGACTGCGATACATAGGGGCGAGGGATCTCACGTCACGCCATGCCATTGAGTCATCGCTTACCTGCAGCACACCCACGTCTGCCAGCGGTTCAAAGCCATAGCCGGAGAACTGCCCGTGCTGCGCCAACGGTCCCTGCATGGCACCGTTGCGTCCTTTCCCCTTGGCGTTATAACGTGCTGTGAAGTGCCGCATCCGTTTATCATGATGCCGGGGAAACGCAAGCACTGCTATGGTGCTGACATATCCGTCACGCCCCGTTATAGCGGGCAACGAAGTGACGACATACTGTCCACCACTGACTGTTGTCTCTGCATACGCCACGCGCTGCATGGCATGGGCTGCATCTATCCAACTGCCGCCGGCGCAATAGCCGTTTGATATATTCAGTTCAAAGGTCAGTCCTGCCTTTCTTGCCTCCTCTGCGGCAAGGTGCAGATGCCGCCACCACGACTCGCTGAAGGCTTCCTCCGCCCCGTTGCCCACGGGGTCCTTGGCATGGTTCTGGTCATAATACACCACACCGCCGAAGCCTGCCTCTCGCAACGCTTCCACATCGGCGGTGATACCCTCGTCGGTAGTACGCTCATAGCCGAAGAACCACCACGTCTTCATACGATACTCTGGCGAGGGGTTACGCCATAGCTCTGCCACGCTCTCCACATTCTGGGCACCGACGCGCGCCGCGCCGCACACCGTCATGATAATTATGACTATATATCTGCTCATCTTTCACGCACTCTCTTGCTTAACCTAACATTCTGCAAAGATAATTAAATATTTTCTCCCCACAAAGGCAATTCTGAATATGATAGGAAATTTTGATAATTGGACTCTATGAATCTTGTCGACATAATTTTGCCTAAGGATTATAGGATTAAGGGATCTTAGTTAATGAAGAAACATGAAGATAAAAATCCTAAAATCCCAAAATCCTTAGAAAAAACTGATTGGCAGACATACTTTGGCTAAGGATTAAAGGATTTTAGTTACCGAAGTAGCGGATATAATTTCTGATAAATTCATGGGTGATTTATGTTAAAGAATAAACAAGAATTGTCAGGAATTAATCATAAATTTTTGTACTACATAGAATAGGACATTTTGGTGATTTAACATTTCATTACAATTCGCAATCTAGAGAAATTCACAAGAAAAATATAACAATAGAAGAGAAGGTTGTAACAACTCACAACCTTCTCTTTTTCGTTTTTCGGGTTAAAAAGCGCCTTTTTTGCTTCCCAAAGCATAACTTTCATATAGTAAAAGCATAGCTTTCACACCCTAAAAGCTATCACTTTACACTGTAAAAGCATAGCTTTCACGCTAAAAAAGCCCTAAAATGTCACCCTTTAGCTATATCTCGTTCTGTATAGTGCTGTATTACAGCACTTAACGCCAACCGCGATTTCCTTGCGATATTTCAGCCCAAACCACAGGTTGCTGAGTAATATCGCAAGGAAATGAAGCCTGAAATAGGACATTTTGGTGATTGGGGGTAAAAGACGGAATTATAATTTCGCATTATTTTTCCATGATTTAAGCATTATTATTTTAGAAATTATTATCTTTGTATTTGTTATGAAAAAAATATGTCACTACATTTCTGAGTATATGGGTGTGCTGGTGCTCGCCGTAGCAGTGGCTGCCCTACTGTTTCCGAAGGCAATGCCTCATGTGCATCCCTCTACCATCAATTACCTGCTGGGCGTGGTAATGTTCGGCATGGGACTGACGCTTAACCTGCGCGACTTCAAGATTGTGTTCAGCCGTCCTAAAGATGTCATCATAGGTTGCCTGGCGCAGTTCACCGTCATGCCACTGCTGGCATGGGGACTGTCGCGCCTCTTCAATCTTGACGAGGCACTGGCGCTGGGTGTAGTGCTCGTGGGCTGCTGTCCCGGTGGCACGGCATCAAACGTGATAACATATCTTGCCAAGGGCGACCTGGCACTGTCTGTAGGCATGACGGGAGTGTCAACGCTGATGGCTCCGCTGCTCACACCGCTGCTGACATGGGCACTGGCAGGCAAGACTGTGGACGTGAACGTAGCTAATATGTTCCTCAGCATACTGTGGGTGGTGATACTGCCTATCATAGCAGGACTGACAGTGAAATGGATATGGCCGAAGTTCACGCAGCATATCACCGACTATCTGCCCGCCTTCTCTTCGCTGGCAATAGCCTTCATCGTGTCGATAGTAATAGCAGCCAACGCCGACAAACTGTTGGCTGGAGGTATGATAATAGTGGTGGTGGTGATGCTTCACAATGTATGCGGACTGACACTGGGATATATCATAGGTTCACTGCTCAGACTGTCAGAGTCTAAGCGACGCGCCGTATCAATAGAGGTGGGCATGCAGAACTCCGGTCTGGCATGCAGTCTCGCCACCATACACTTTGCCGCCTATCCGCTTGCCACCATCCCCGGAGCCATCTTCAGCGTATGGCATAACATATCGGGGGCCACAGTGGCGTATCTCTATGGTCGGAAAGACAAGAATAAAGAGACGAGCGACGTGCCAAAATGTCCGCCGAATGTTTAACGTAGTATAGAAAAACGGCAGCAATGTTTACCAAAGTTTAAAATTACTGCCACTTCTGTCTCTCCCTGCAGAAGAAGCCCCCCGGACAAGGTGTTGGCACACGCATTGCACTAAGGAGCGGTGAAAGTCCTGAGGACGATGAAGGCCCGCAGGGATTTCAAGAACATACGTTAAACTAAAACTATAATCAGGAGGTAAAAATTATGTTGACAAGTTTGATGAAAAACAATGGTTGGTTCCCAACAATGTTTGATGATTTCTTTAACACTGATTTTATGCCTCGTGCCAACAGTACAGCACCGGCGGTCAACGTTAAGGAGAGTGAGAAAGCCTACACCATGGAAGTTGCGGCTCCAGGCATCAAGAAGGAGTTCTGCCGCGTAGGCATCAACGAAGAGGGCAACCTCACCATAGCCATTGAGAACAAGGCAGAGCACAAGCATGAGGACAAGCATCACCATTACCTGCGTAGAGAGTTCAGCTACTCTAACTACGAGCAGAGCTACACTCTGCCTGATGACGTAGTGAAGGATGATATATCTGCCAAGGTGGAGGATGGAATACTGACCGTCACAATACCTAAGGTAGAGCAGAAGAAGAAGGAGACCAAAGCGATTGAGATTTTGTAAGACTACTTGGCGTGGGATTACAAAACACCGGGGAGCGGCACATACTATGCCGCTCCCCTTTTTCTTTTATGGCGGGCTATGTCTGTCCCCACCTCATATCACACTCTCTCCTCATGCCGTCAGGCATCCTCCTTGGTGACATATTTCTTCCAGTAGGCTATGATGATGGTGGTGGCAGGCAGCGCCACGATGAGTCCGATGAAGCCGAGCAATGCGCCCCATATAGAGAGCGACAGCAACAGCACAGCGGGGTTAAGTCCCATCTTCTTGCCCATTATCTTTGGTATTACTATTGACTCAATGATAAGCTGTACCACACAGAAGACGATGACCACCAGTCCCAGCATCACCCAGTAGTTCTGTCCTGTCTCTGCAGCGCGCATGGCAGCGAGGAAGGCGGCTGGTATAAGTGCCAGAGTATGCAGGTAAGGCACCATGTCCATAATGCCTATCAGTATGCCGAGGCCTATTGCCATAGGCAGTCCGATGATGGAGAAGCCTATGCAGAAGAGTATGCCCATGATAAGCGCCACCAGTCCCTGACCGCGTATATAGTTATTAAGCGCCACCTCAACGTCACTTACCAACTCGCGCCAGAATGGACGGTCAGACTTAGGGAACACCGTCACCCATTTCTCTGACAGGTACTCATAGTCAAGCAATATAAAGAACATATACAGGAGCGTGATGGCAGAGGCAATGATGCTCATTATCACACTCATCGTCTCACTAACCACGTTAAACAGACGCGGCGCCAGTTCCTTGAGTGTCGAGGTGAAGTTGTCTGACTTAAGGAACTTCTCTATATCATGGCTGTTCTCCTGCATCCACCATGATATGGCGTCAGGGAAGTTCTTGATGTGGGTGGCATCATGAAGATACCGCGTCATCAACTTGGTAAAAGCGCCAAACTGCTCCACCATCGGCGGTATGATAAGCCACACCACCCCGGTAAGCACCGCTATCACCAACAGCATCGCCAGCACTATGCTCAGCGCTCGCACCTTGACGTGGAGCCTGTACTGTATGAACTTGACCAGTGGATAGAGCAGGTAGGCAAACAGCCATGCTATAAAGAACGGCAGCAACACCGCACTCAGATAGTCGAGTGTGAAATATACTGCTAATATAGCGGCTGCAATTATCAGCCATCGCGCCATGCGGTCAAATGTTATCTTTCCGTCTATCATAGTTTGTTTGTTAGAATGATATTGTATCTACGCCAAACAAAGTTATATATTTTTTCCTTACGACAAATGATATAAGTTAAAAAAAACTAACATTCAGACTTATTATTTACAAAAATTTGCCTGTTACAAAAATAATGACTACCTTTGCACTCGCTTTTTGAGTGAACAGAGCATTTTTAGCCCTGCAGTCAATCAAAATGTCATAAATAATGGTGAGATCCGCTAGCTCAGTCGGTAGAGCACAACACTTTTAATGTTGGGGTCTTGGGTTCGAACCCCAAGCGGATCACCACAAAAACGAGGAAGTTTCTGCTTCCTCGTTTTTTGTTTACCGCTGGGGATTCTCACCCAAGGGTTCTTTCAGTCGCTAAGCTTTGTGAAAGCGTCTCTAAGAGCCGAGCGCAAACCCCAAGCTGGATCACAGCATGAAAAGAAGGTAAAAGCTTCCTCGTTTTTTGTTTACCGCCGGGGATTCTCACCCAAGGGTTCTTTCAGTCGCTAAGCTTTGTGAAAGCGTCTCTAAGAGCCGAGCGCAAACCCCAAGCTGGATCACAGCATGAAATGGAGGCAAAAGCTTCCTCGTTTTTCATTTATCAGACTTTATTCTGCAGTAAACAACAAAAAACACATAACTTTACTATATTTTTGATTGTTTTTTATTATCTTTGTAGCAAGATTTATAAAACGAGCCTAAAATGAAAAAACTATTTACTGCGTTTATCGCTACTATGCTTCTTGTAATTCCCGCAATAGCCTTGAACAAAAAGAAAGCAGAGAAAAAGACTACCAAGCTTGAGGTCTCATTCAACTACCAAAGACAAAACGGCCCAGGCTCTAACCAGTATGCCGTATGGATTGAGAATGAGAAAGGCGAGGTTGTCAAGACTCTTTTCGTAACTTCGTTCACTACCAAGGGAAGGGCGCGTGGAAACGAGGAGCCTATGCGCGGATACGTAAAGCGCCCGGCGTGCGTGCCTACATGGGTGAAGAACTCCAAGGCTGACACGATGACCGACCAGCAATTGGATGCGGTCACCGGAGCAACACCACAGGCAAGTGGTACACAGACATTCACATGGGACTTCACCGACCAAACGGGGAAGGCCGTAAAGAGTGGCACATACAAGGTGGTTGTGGAGGCTACGCTGTTCAACGCAAGCACCATCACATACTCCGGTACTTTTTCCACAAAGGACAAAGCCGGCGACATAACACTGACATCACAAATCACCCAGGCCGAC
>JAEEGL013656439.1_pt1 | contig 11403 bp, 16 predicted proteins | sample 9134231 | NCBI WGS metagenome assembly JAEEGL01 (sample SAMN16246548, study PRJNA631951) | gut metagenome | biome: gut microbiome; feature: rumen; material: fiber-attached | host: Bos | place: Iran: Karaj | collected 2018-10
TACAGAGGTATCCGTCATCGTAAGGGCCTTCCTGTTCGCGGTCAGAAGACCAAGACCAACGCTCGTACCCGCAAGGGACCCAAGCGTACGGTTGCAAACAAGAAGAAATAATTTTGTGCCGGTGTGCATAGAACCGGCAGGAAACAGATCAACAGTTTTGTATTCAAAGAAAGTAGGTTAGTTTAAAAATGGCTAAAGTTGCAAAAAAAGTAACAAAAAAGCGCGTAAAGAAAAACGTTGAACGGGGACAGGCACATATCCAGGCTTCCTTCAATAACACCATCGTTACATTGACTGATGCTGAAGGTAATGCTTTAAGTTGGGCAAGTGCCGGCGGTCTTGGCTTTAGAGGTTCAAAGAAATCTACTCCCTATGCTGCACAGATGGCTGCTGAAACAGCTACAAAGGCTGCTCTTATTCACGGCCTTAAGTATGTTGACGTATTTGTTAAGGGACCCGGTTCAGGTCGTGAGGCTGCGATCCGTGCTCTTAATGCTGCAGGCTTAGAGGTAGTTTCCATTCGTGACGTAACTCCCGTTCCTCATAACGGATGCCGTCCTCCCAAGCGCCGCAGAGTCTAGTTTTATTTTCGTATTTGAGTTCGGTTTTATCGAACATTTTAACAGGCTATTCGTTCTTTTTCGGACGAACAACAATGCTTGGATGAAGGTAGCCCACGGGCTATTGTAAACAACAACAGAAAGGATTAACCAAAATGGCAATTAACAGAACACCTGTATTAAAGAGATGCAGATCTCTCGACCTTGATCCCACTTTTTTGGGATATGACAAGAAGTCCAATCGTACCCTTGCTCGCGCAGGCAAGAAGATGAGTGAGTACGGCCTTCAGCTTCGTGAGAAGCAGAAAGCTAAATTCATCTACGGCGTACTTGAGAAGCCTTTCCGTAACTACTACGAGAAGGCTGACCGTATGAAGGGTATGACCGGTGAAAACCTTATGGTTATGCTTGAGTCCAGACTTGACAACGTTATTTTCCGTATGGGCTTCGCACGTACCCGTAAGGAAGCAAGACAGGTTGTTGGTCACAAGCACGTTCTTGTTAACGGAAAGTGCATCAACATTCCTTCTTACCTTATCAAGGCAGGAGATGTTATCTCCTTAAGCGACAAGGCTAAAGAACTTCAGAGATATAAGAGCATCCTTGAGGTTACGGGCGGAAGAATCGTACCCGAATGGATCGATGTGGATACCGATAACTTTAAGGGAACCGTTAAGAACCTTCCTACCAGAGAAATGATTGACGTTCCTGTTAACGAAATGCTTATTGTCGAGCTCTACTCTAAATAATGTAATTTCAACCGAAACAAAAGGAGGGTATTTACAGTGTTTGAATTTGAAAGACCCAATATCGAAGTTGCTGAAGTATCTGAAGACGGAAAGTACGGCAGATTCGTTGCTGAACCTCTTGAGAGAGGCTATGGTATCACCCTTGGTAACTCCTTAAGAAGGATCATGCTTTCTTCTTTACCCGGTGCCGCAGTCAGTCAGATCAAGATTGAGGGCGTTCTTCATGAGTTTTCCTCCATTCCCGGAGTTAAAGAAGACGTTACGGAGATCATCCTTAACGTTAAGAAGCTTGCAATAAAGAACACAAGTGATTCCTACGAGCCCAAGACCGCTTATATCGATTTTACCGGTGAGGGTGTCATCAGAGCATCGGCTATCCAGGCTGATTCCGATATAGAGATCCTTAACCCCGATCTTGTTATCGCTACTCTTTCCGGCGGCAAGAATGCAAAGTTCTACATGGAACTTACCATTACCAAGGGCCGCGGATATGTAAGCGCCGACAAGAACAAGAACGACGATCTTCCCATCGGTGTTATCGCTATCGATTCCATTTACACTCCCGTTGAGAGAGTAAACATGACCGTAGCAAACACCCGTGTAGGTCAGGTTACCGATTTCGATAAGCTTACCCTTGATGTTTACACCAACGGTACTCTTACTCCCGAAGAATCCGTCAGCCTTGCTGCAAAGATCCTCAGTGAGCATTTAAGCCTCTTCATCGATCTTTCCGAAGCAGGCCAGAAGACCGACGTTATCACCAGCAAGGAAGACAGCGCTCAGGGCAAGCCTGTAGATGATATGAGCATCGACGAACTTGAACTTTCCGTTCGTTCTTACAACTGCTTAAAGAGAGCAGGTATCAATACCGTAGGCGAGCTTGTTAACAAGACTCCCGAAGATATGATGAAAGTAAGAAACCTCGGACGCAAGTCCCTTGAGGAAGTTCTTGCAAAGCTTAAGGAACTGGGCTTACAGCTTAATTCCGGCGAAGACAATATGTAACTTATATGACTGCATCCCCGGTAAGACCGAAGAGCGCGAGGATGTACTCATAATGGAAATATGCGCGTGCTGCGTAAGACCTGTGAGCGGCGGCCCGGGCACCATTACGAAAGGATAAGAAAATGGCAAAGTACAGAAAATTAGGAAGAACATCTTCCCAGAGAAAGGCCCTTTTAAGAGGCCAGGTTACCGCTCTTGTTCAGAACGGCAAGATCATCACCACCGAATCCAAGGCTAAAGAAGTTCAGAAGATCGTTGAAGGTCTTATCGCTCTTGCAGTTAAGGAAAAGGACAATTTCGAGAACGTTAAGGTAACCGCAAAGGTTGCAAAGAAGGACAAGGACGGCAAGCGCGTCAAGGAAGTTAAGGACGGCAAGAAAGTTACCGTTTACGAAGAAGTTGAGAAGGAGATCAAGAAGGATCTTCCCTCCAAGCTTCATGCTCGTCGCCAGATGCTCAAGGTCCTCTATGTTAACGAGACCAACAAGCTCTTCGATGAGATCGCTCCCAAGTACGAGAACCGCAACGGCGGTTACACCCGTATCGTAAAGATCGGACAGCGTAAGGGCGATGCAGCCATGGAAGTTGTTCTTGAGCTTGTATAAGATATTTTGTTGAAACATAAAACAAGGCATCGAACGATGCCTTGTTTTTTTTTCTAAATACAGTTGCAAAAAAAGCAGTTCTTCTTCGGACACGCTCTCGCTAAGTCCTCGCTGTAACGGATGCTAAGCTCGAAAACACCTCGCTAAGCACCGACGCTGCGGATTGTCCGCAGAAGAACTCTTTTCTTTGCAACTAGTCTGTAGTAGAGTATGCAATTTCGGGATGTTTATTTGCGTACTCAGTAAGAGTCTCGTGACCGCTTATTAAATGTACAAGAACGACACATACGATAATAACTCCCAACAGCTTAAGAATGGGGAGGATCAGCTTCTTTCCATAGGCGTCCCAGACAGGTTTGAATTTATTCTTTAAGTTGACAATGAATTCTTTCATAATGTGGAAAACAGGGGTAAAATCTGATATAATACGTTGATATTGGTGCTCTTTGTCTATTGTAGCATATATCAGGGAACAGTTGCAGATGGAAATCATAAAAACCGAAAATCTGACATTTGATTATATACGTCGTGACGAGGACGGCAATGTGGAAGGCATCACCACTGCGGTGGATGATGTCAGCCTTAAAGTTAAACCCGGCGAATTTATCGCGATTTTGGGCCATAACGGCTCCGGAAAGTCTACACTGGCAAAACATATCAATGCCATTCTTTTTCCCACGGAAGGCACCGTTTTCGTGGATGGAATGAACACCCGGGATGATGAGAAGATCTGGGAAATCAGAAGTACCGCCGGAATGGTATTTCAAAATCCCGATAATCAGATCATCGGGCAGGTGGTGGAAGAGGATGTGGGCTTTGGACCAGAAAACATGGGTGTTCCCACCAAAGAGATATGGGAGCGGGTGGAAGAGAGCCTTAAAGCCGTGGGAATGTACGAATTTCGCAAGAAATCACCAAATCGCCTTTCGGGAGGCCAGAAGCAGCGTGTATCCATCGCTGGTGTACTGGCCATGCATCCCAAATGCATTGTCCTGGATGAGCCAACCGCCATGCTGGATCCAATCGGCCGCCGCGAGGTCATAAGGGCAGTGACCGCTCTTAACGACGTTGAGAAGATAACGGTCATTCTTATTACCCACAATATGGACGAGACCATCGGTGCGAACCGGATCATTGTAATGGATAAGGGAAAGATCGCCATGGAGGGGACTCCGAGGGAGATCTTTTCAAGAGTGGAGGAACTGAAGGCTTTGCGGCTTGACGTTCCCCAGGTCACGAACTGTGCTCACGAATTGAGAAAAAGGGGATTAAAGATCCCCGAGGGTATCCTTACGGACAAAGAACTGGTCGAGGCACTTAAACATGTCAATTTTGGTTAATCACCTAACATATAAATATAATCCCGGTACTCCCATGGAGTCCGTTGCCTTAAACGATGTATCCTTCGAGATCGGCGATGGTGAATTCATCGGTCTTATCGGCCACACCGGGTCCGGTAAATCCACCCTTGTACAGCATTTAAACGGAATCCTCAAACCTACCGAAGGCAGTGTCTACTATAACGGCAGGGACGTTTTTGACGGAGATTACGACTTAAAAGAGCTGCGCAGTCACGTGGGCCTTGTGTTTCAGTATCCTGAGCACCAGCTTTTCGAGTCGGATGTTTTTAAGGATGTATGTTTTGGCCCGCTGAATCTGGGATTATCGAAAAAAGAAGCCGAGCTCAGAGCCTACAAGGCGTTGAAACTGGTAGGTATAGAAGATGATTTCTTTTACCAGTCTCCCTTTGATCTGTCGGGAGGACAGAAGCGCAGGGTTGCCATTGCGGGTGTTTTAGCCATGGAGCCGGATGTTCTGGTCCTGGATGAGCCCACAGCCGGTCTGGATCCGAGAGGGCGTGACGATCTGCTCGACAGTCTTAAAACCGTGCAGGCGGAGACGGGATGCACCGTGGTGCTGGTCTCTCACAGTATGGAGGATGTGGCCCGCTACGCTGACCGTATTCTGGTCATGAACAACGGAACGATCGTTTACGACGATAAACCCGTCAGTGTCTTCAGACACTACGACAAGCTTAAAGAAATGGGTCTCGGAGTTCCTGAGATCACCGGAGCCATGTACAGGCTTCGTGCAGCGGGATTCAACGTTTCCACCGATGTAATTACGGTGGATGATGCCGTTAATGAGATAATGGCCGCTATGGGCCACGCATGAAATAAAAGAAAATCTGCCGAAAGGTAAGGTTATGCTAAGAGATATTACACTGGGTCAGTATTATCCTGCGGATTCCGTGATCCACAGGCTTGACCCGAGAGTGAAGCTGTTTGGTACACTGGTGTATCTGGTAACACTCTTTTTAACCGACAATTTCATAGGGTACCTGCTGGCCCTTCTGTTTTTGGCTGTCACCGTTACCGTATCCAAGGTACCTGTTTCCTTTATCTTACGGGGACTCAAGGCGGTCATGGTACTTTTGCTTTTTTCTGTGGTCCTGAATCTTTTCATGACCAAGGGAGAGGTTGTATTCAGTATCTGGAAGATCTCGGTGACCAAAGAAGGCATATATATAGCCGCATTCATGGCCATAAGGATCCTGTTCCTCATAATGGGATCCTCCATCATGACACTTACCACCACCCCCAACAATCTGACCGACGGCCTTGAAAAGGGTCTTGGATTCCTAAAGATCTTCAGGGTGCCCGTTCATGAGATCGCAATGATGATGTCCATAGCCCTCAGGTTTATCCCCATACTGATGGAAGAGACCGACAAGATCATGAAAGCCCAGATGGCAAGGGGTGCAGACTTTGAAAGCAAGAAATTGACCAAGAAAGTCAAAGCATTGATCCCACTGCTTGTTCCGCTGTTTGTATCTGCTTTCAGGCGGGCCAACGATCTGGCCACGGCCATGGAAGCCAGATGTTACAGAGGCGGCAAGGGCAGGACAAAGATGAAGCCTCTTGTGTATAAAAAGAGGGATGCCCTGGCATATCTTATCATCTTCGGTTATCTTGCTGCAGTGATCCTTATAAAGATTTATTTCTGAGAGAAAAGAACGTGAGAAGAGTTTTATTGTGTGTAGCCTACGACGGAACAGATTACTGCGGCTGGCAGTACCAGCCGGGAGTGCCCACCGTTGAAGGTAGACTGAATCAGTCAATAGAAGAACTTACGGGCAAAGAAACCGCGGTAATAGGCGCAAGCCGTACCGATGCGGGCGTTCATGCTCTTTGCAATATGGCTGTTTTCGATACCGAGTCTTCGATCCCCGGGGACAGGTTTTCTTTTGCACTCAATACAAAACTTCCCGATGATATAAGAATAGTATGGTCAAAGGATGTTGATGCGGATTTTCATCCCCGTCACGTGACCTGCGAGAAAACCTACGAGTACCACATATACACCGGCGGGTTTATGCCTCCCATGAAGAGACTGTATTACTGGCATGAGGCAAGGCCTCTTGATATCAAAGCCATGGAGGACGCTGCGGCTCATCTTGTGGGAGAGCACGATTTTAAAAGCTTTTGCAGCGTTGATACAAGTGCGTTGACAACTGTCAGGAATGTTAAGTCCATCAGGCTGGTTCAGGGAGATAATGAATTGACCGTTGCGGTCACCGGGAACGGCTTCCTCTATAACATGGTTCGGATAATAGTAGGGACCCTTGTGTGGGTTGGGCTGGGAGTGAGGACTCCCGAGAATGTGAAACGAATGCTCGAAGCCAAAGACCGTGAGGCTGCCGGTCCCACCGCACCCGCCCATGGACTGGTGCTGGCAGAGTTCAGATTTTTGGATTAGATTATTATCGATTAACAAATATGTAAAAGAAGCAACCGCAAAATATCAAAATCCCGGACGGGATTTTGATATTTTGCGTTTCCTGCCATTTGTAACAGACAACCTTATTTTCGCATTAACCCACAGGAAAGGAACAATACCATGACTGATATTACCATCCGCGAGGAGCGTATATCTGCTGAAGAATACATAGATTTTCTCAAAAGAACGGACCTTGGGTCACAGTATCCCAAGGAGCGTTTTGAGGAACGTATCCGCAAGCTTGTGAAGAACGTTTCCTTAAGCCTCGTTGCAAGAAATAGCGAGGGGCTGGCAGTCGGGGTTCTTTTTGGCCTTACGGACTATTGCTACTGGCTTTACATTACGGATCTCGGTGTAGACAGGGATTATGAAAGACAGGGCATCGGCCGCAGGCTCATGAAGGAAGCTCATGAGCTTGCAGGCGGGGAAAAGGATATCGCGGTGTATCTCATCGCCAATGAGAATGCGGTTCCCTTTTATCAAAAACTCGGCATGAAATATTCGGATGATGTTATGCAGTATAATCACATCGAATGGACCGAATGGACTGTGGAATAACGGCCTTATCTTTCCCTTCTGAAGGTGATGACGAAGGCGCCTCTTATCTGAGTCGAGGTGGCCATGTAGTCATAGGTAACAAGTTCCCAGCCCTCGGCTGCTCTGGTATTCAGGAGGCTGTCCAATACGGCAATATCCTCATCGTTTGCCTTGTCCGAAAACCATTTTGTGCTGACATTCAAGATCTCTGTTTTGTAGATATACATCGTAACCCTCCTTTTAGGTTCATTTTGTTTGTTCTTGATATGATTATAGGATTCGCCGGGGAGAAATACAGGGTTACCGTGGTAAAATATCGGTCGGATATTGCACTGTCTCAGCAAATTACCGGGTAACCGGGGCTTTGGCCGTTGCCGTTGCTATAGAATTGGGGTATGCTTTAACGGATGCCCCACCGCTATTTTTGATTTAAGGAGAAAGCATGATAAGACGTTTACAGTTCAGATGCGCCTTTAAAAACGATACAGAACGGACGGAACTTGAAGACAGGATCAAGGCCTGCAGGGACAAAGCAGCAAATCTCATTAAGTCCGGCAGGCTTTGCAATGTTTCTTTTTACAGATATGAAAACATGGGGTTTCTTTATATCGAGGAGATTGTCGAAAGTGACTGCGGGGAACCGGTGGATCCGGAGATTTTGTTTTCGGAGCTCACACCGAGCCTTAAACCCTGGCCGAGAGAGGAAGGGGACGTGTTTTTTGCCCCTATGATCAATGTGTACCGGCATCATGATCCCGAAAACATCGACGAATGGGAACGGGAGCGGACCACCGCCGTAAAGACCCGTGTGGGCCGGATAGCTTTCGTTTTCCCGGAAAAGATGCCTTCCTACGTGATGCACCACACCGCCATCGTCAACGAGGGGCTTTTGAAGGGCGATAAGTATGCTTTTATCTCCATGCACGAGAACCTGCTTTTTTCGTACTATGAGGAGCCGAGAAACAACGTTAATCTTCGGGACTCCGACGAAGAGTCCGAGGCCATCAAAGCCTGGATCGCGGTGGATCCCGAATCGCATTTTGACAGGGTCAAAGCAAAGGGAGACAATTTCCTGGTGATCCCCTGTCTTTTTACGGTGGACAGAGTAGATCTTAAAGAAGACCGGCACTGACAGACATGCGGATCACGGCCGATTCTGCGCGGTGAGACCGCAGGAGATAATCATGGTATATGAAAACATCGTAAAGGCCAAGTTCATAAGTCGACCCAACCGTTTCATTGCGGAGGTTGATATAGAGGGGCAAAAAGAAACTGTCCATGTGAAGAATACGGGCCGTTGCAAGGAGCTGCTGATACCGGGCTGCGAGGTATGGCTTACGGCACCGGGAAATCCCGAACGAAAGACGAAGTACGACCTGGTGGCGGTGAGAAAAGACACCGGCGTTCTTTTTAACATAGACAGTCAGGCGCCCAACAAGGTGGTGAAGGAATGGCTTTCCGGACAGGGCTACGACAGAGTGATCCCGGAGTACACCTACGGTGATTCAAGAATAGATTTTTACATGGAACGGGGGACTGAACGGTTCCTTATGGAAGTGAAGGGTTGCACCCTCGAGCGGGACGGGATCGGGTACTTTCCCGATGCGCCCACGGAGCGGGGAGTAAAGCACATAAGGGAGCTTATTAGGGCCAAAGAAACCGGCATTCATGCTGCCCTTGCCTTCGTGATCCAGATGGACGGTGTCGGGGAAGTAAGGCCCAACACAGAGACCCATCCCGAATTCGGAACGGCAATGGCTGAAGCAAAGAAAGCCGGCGTTGAAATACTTTTTTTACGGTGTCACGTGGAACCGCAGAAACTGGATATCATAGATTGACTGTATAAGTCAATCTATTTTCTTTTTACCAAATATCCTGCGAACCAAGGCGAAAAGCTGTATCCTCACAAAATCCACCGCAGTACCGAGGAGATACATGGCAAGCACGGCACCAAAGACTTTGAGCAGGAAGATATAGGCAGGTTCCGTTGCGGCTTCAGGCAAAAGAAACCATTTCTGCCATCTGTAGCGGAGGGTGATACTTTCCTGCAGAAGATATACCCCAAGAGCCATGGGGGAGAGAGCGCAGATCACTGAAGCGGCTTTCGACTTCATGGGCTTGAGATTTACAAAGGCGGAAAAGATACCAACAGCTGCGCAGAGGACGAAAAGGTGGTTATATTCCGTGGGAGCGGCAGTTATTTCTTTGAGCCTGTCAAAATGGGTATTTACAAACTGCAGGGCGAAGGTTTCCGCTAGGATCATAAAGCTGCCTGCGAAGTAAAGCAAAAATCCCCGACCGGGCTTCGTTAAGTGCTTAAAGCAGTAGAGCCTGAAGTAAGCACCGATCATAAATACGATCAGGTACCACAGAAACTCATAGCCCCTGGTATCCTTGGCAAGACGCACCGGCAGCAGGGTCTTAAATACACATTCATATATAAGAAGAAGAACGATAACGGTTCCGAACTGTTTCTGCGTGATGGCTTTGATTCCCTTTGAAAGCACAGGCAGGAACATGTAGATCACAACATAGGCGGTTATGAACCAGTAAACTTCCATGTGTACCGGCAGCAGATACTTAAGGAAAGCGTAGAGCGTTTTTTCCTCGGCATCCACCGTGAAGAAAGCAGCGTATATGATAAAGGAACCTGCCGAGTAAAAAAGAACCTGGGCCACGATTTCAATGAGACGGCCGGGCTTAAATTCCGAATTGATGAGGAAATAGCCGGAGATCAGCATAAAGATGTTCACTGCCGACAGGGACAGGGCCTCAAGGATCCAGGCAAGCCAGGTGTTTATATTGAAGCTGCCGGCAAGATTTCCGAGAAGGTCCGCCTTGCCCAGAGCATGGAGAAAAGTGACCATGATCATGGAGAGGATACGTAACAGTTCCAAATTGGCGTTTCTTTTTACTGAGGATGTATTTGACATAGGTTTAACCTCGTATTATTATCATCAAGGTTAATTCTATATGCCAAAACTTAAGAAAGCAATAATTTATATGGTGAAATTGTTAAATATTGCTTGACATACCGTATTTTCTGAATGTATACTATCAAAGCATGCGAAACTCTTGGTTCGCAAATTTTTGTGCAAAAAAGTATGAAACACTCAGCCAAAGCCCCGGTACGGTGCGGATTGCTTTTTACATATTTCTGCTAATTATTTACGGAGGAAACAAGATGAAAACATTTATGGCAAACCCTGCTACCGTTGAAAGAAAATGGTATGTAGTTGATGCTACCGATAAGACTCTCGGACGCCTTGCAAGTGAGATCGCCAAGGTTTTGAGAGGCAAGAATAAAGCAATTTTTACTCCTCACGTTGACACCGGTGACTATGTTATCGTTGTTAATGCCGAGAAGGTAACCGTTACCGGCAAGAAGATGGAGAAGAAGATGTACTTCCGTCACTCCGATTACATCGGCGGTGTTCGCGAGATGCCTCTTTCCGAGAAGCTCGCAACCAAGCCTGAGGAAGTTATCGAAATCGCAGTTAAGGGAATGCTTCCCAAAGGACCTCTTGGAAGAGAGATGTTCAAGAAGCTTTTTGTATATGCAGGTCCCGAGCACAATCATGCGGCTCAGAAACCTGAAGTATTGAATTTCTAAGAGGAACCGAAAGGAGAATAAAAAATGGCTAAAGCAGCTAAGGCTTCAAAGGCAGTAAAATATTACGGCACCGGCAGAAGAAAATCTTCCGTAGCCCGTGTTTATCTTGTACCCGGCAAGGGTAACATCACTGTTAACAAGAGAGACATCGACGATTACTTCGGTCTTGAGACCCTTAAGGTTATCGTTCGTCAGCCTCTTGCAGCTACCGAGACCGTTGACAAGTTCGACGTTATCGTTACTGTAAAGGGTGGCGGATTCACCGGTCAGGCAGGCGCAGTTCGTCACGGTATCGCTCGTGCGCTTCTTACCGTTGATGCTGACTACAGACCCGTTCTTAAGAAAGCAGGATTCCTTACCAGAGATCCTCGTATGAAAGAAAGAAAGAAGTACGGCTTAAAGGCAGCTCGTCGTGCACCTCAGTTCTCAAAGAGATAATTACAACAAAATCATCCCTCCGCAATGCGGAGGGATTTTTTTGTTGTAAGAACCTCTGTAAACAGAGGTTCCTTCAAGCATAGCTTGAAGGCTTCGCCTAAAAACAGTCCACCGGA
>JAEEGL015153805.1_pt1 | contig 11403 bp, 12 predicted proteins | sample 9134231 | NCBI WGS metagenome assembly JAEEGL01 (sample SAMN16246548, study PRJNA631951) | gut metagenome | biome: gut microbiome; feature: rumen; material: fiber-attached | host: Bos | place: Iran: Karaj | collected 2018-10
CTTTCTTTGGAATAACGAGATTTAATGTGCCATTTTTAAATTCAGCTTTAATATTATCAGTATCCATGTCTCCTACATAGAATTTTCTTTTATACTCTCCATAACTTCTTTCTCTTCTGATGTAATGTTTCTTTTCTTCTTCTTTAGAAGCGGATTTAGAGGCGGAAATTGTTAAATAGTCATTATCACACTCAATATTAACATCTTCCTTGTCAAATCCAGGGATATCCATTACAACATGATAATTATTGTCCTTTTCATAAATGTCACATTTCATACTATTAACGGTTTTTTCTGGGAAAAAATCATCAAAAAAATCATCTAAATAAAATTTTCTTGGTATTAAATCCATAATACACCTCTCCTTTCATTATCAATATTAGCACCATAGTTAGCACTTGTCAATACCGAGTGCTAATTTTTTTATTTTTTTTACTTTTTTAGTATACAACATAATATTTATAGTATATAATTATTAAACGATTATTCTTATTGGCAAAATGAAAGATAAGTTTTATAATAAATATGTGGTGTAAAGAGGTGGTAGTTGTGAATGAAGATAATGATAAGTTTTTACCTAATTTTATAATATTTATATGCTATATTTTAATTGCCGTATCCATAGTAGTTATTTTAGGTCATAATACTATCACTAACTTATATACAAGAGATAATGTTGAACATTCTATTAATGAAGTTAATGTTTTCCAAATACCTCTTGAACAGTTAATTGATTCTGATCTTTTTGGTGAAAAATTTAAACTAAAAGATCATGACGTTTACGATCTTGTTCTATTTATTTCCAAAGAATATAAAATAAATACTAATATTGTTAAAGATATATTAGCTGATTCAAGATTGCGTAAGAATGCTTTTAAATCTTTATATTCAACTGTCAAAAAGAATTATTTTTTACCAAGTGATATTAATGAATTAATTGAAAAAATAATTGAAGAACATGAATTTAAAAATAGTATAGTTTTACCACAAAAACTAAAAGATCAATTATCAACCATTATGTTAAGTTATACAAGGCTATTAAGTGATATGTCTTTTGCTAAAAGCGAAAAAAGTAAAGAAAATTTCTTTATCTGCTACTCTATAATTATCGCATCATTAGTTATTACAGCATCAGTTCTAGTTATATCAATAATTACTAAAGATAAGGTTTATGCTCTTAAAAAAGTAGGTTTATTTGGTACTATAATTGCCGCTTTAACACTTTTATATTCCATCATTCAAGAAAGTATGTTTATTGTAATGCAATACAAATTTGCATCATATAGTTATGCTGTTGATGGTTTAGGAACATTATTATTTAAATCTATTTTTATTCATGGATTATTACTATTATTTATAGGCGTTATTCTTCTTTTATTTGCAAAAGATTTTATGGCTTTAGACAAAGATATTAAATTAGGTAAAAAAAGAGAAAAGAAAGAAAAAATAGTAAAAGAGAAAACAGAAAGAAAATTAAAAATAAACTTTAAACTTCCTAAAAAAGAAAAGAAAGAGAAAATTAAAAAGAAAAAAAAGAAAAAGAAAAGAGAATTTAAATTTAATTTTAATTTTCCTAAACAAGATAAGAAAAAGAAAGATAAAAATAAAGTTAAGAAAGAAAAAGAAAAGAAAGAAAGAAAAAAAATAGACTTTTCTAAAATTAAAGAAAAACTTTCTAACACATTCAATAAAGTTAATAATAGTTACTTAGATATAGGTAGTATCTTTAAAAAGAAAAAATAAAATAAGGAGCACTGCTCCTTATTTTTTTAATATTATAAAATCACATATCTTCTTTGAAGCATCAAAAGAAATATTTTTTATTTGATTTCTAATAATCAGTTCTCTTTTTTTATCATTATTTAACAAATACACTGTCTTACTAACTACTTCATCAATATCCTTAGCCACAAGCGACATACCCTTCTTTTCAAAAAGAGAAGCATTAATTGTTTCACATCCTGGAATAGGCATCGTATGAATAAGTGGTATTCTTTTAACAGCAGCTTCTGTTGAAGATAAACCACCTGGTTTTGATAATAAGAGATCTGAAGCATCCATATATAATTCAACTTTATTAGTAAAACCAACAGGTATTACCTTCTCGCCATTAAAGCATGCGCTTATATCACTTTTAAGTTCTTTATTCTTGCCAGCTAAAGCAACAATAACTGTATCATTATCCACTTTATTTATAAGTTCATTAATTATCCCAATTACATTACCACAACCTACTCCACCAGTCATAATTAAAATGATTTTTTCCTTAAGTGGTAAGCCCAACTTTTCCCTACACTCTTTCTTATCATATTTATATCTAAATTTAGATGATACAGGAACACCTGTTACAATAATTTTACTCTTAGGAATTTTTTTCTTTTCAAATTCCTTTACTAAACTAGAATCAGGTATAAAATAGTAATCAAGTCTAGTTTCCTCAATAAATGGAATAGCTGTGTAATCTGTTAAAATACTATAAGTCTTAGCCTTCAATTTTTTTATTCTTTTTAAATATGTAATTGCTTCCATCGGAAACAAGTGTGTACAAACGATTGTATCTATTCCATTAGAATTTATATATTCAAACATATTATTAGCGTAAACCAAATTAGCAAAATAAATTGGTGATTTTAAATAAGCATTACTTACAGTAGAACCAGCTTTATACATAATTCCAAATAATGATGGTGTTTTAACCGCCACATTATTAAAAAAAGATTTAACTATCTTTTCAGTTTTATGATTACCAAATGATAAAGCATCTTTCAAGATACAATCAATCTTTCTCTTTTCTAATTCTTCTTTAATTGCTAATGCTGCACTATTATGCCCCTCTCCTGTACCACAAGATAAAATTAGCACTTTCATTCTATCACCTCAAAATTATTTTAAATACAAAACATTTAAGTCTACTCTTCCACTGATACCAGGTACTTTACCAGAACTAGTAGCTTGCCAAATATAGTACTTACCTTCATAAGTATTATTTGTTGTGTACCATGCTAACCAAGTATCATATTTTGGAGTATTCCAAATATATTTATGATAATTAGCACTACCATAATTTAATCCTTCATAACCATTTTCCTTAACAGTATCAAGGAATGAATTAGCAATATCATTTAAGTCACTAAAACTAATTTTAAAACTCATAAATTTTGACCATATTTCCCAGTCAAAAGCCACTCCAAGATCAAGTTTTTCACCTTTTAAATTTTTAACTACCCATAAAGCTTGTTCTTTAGCTTCTGTAATATTCTTAGCATGACTATAAAAATAAACACCAACTTTAATTCCTACTTTTTTAGCCTCTTTTATATTTCTAGTAAACTTAGTATCCATAACTAAATTATTTTTACTAGTATGTCCATAACCAATTCTAATAATTGCAAAAGAAATTCCTGCTTTCTTTACTTTATTCCAGTCAATATTTCCCTGCCACACTGAAACATCAATACCAATCAAAGTATTATCTGTTTTATAAGTTTTAATAAAATCTTTTATATCAATTTTACTAACACCACTACTACTTGTTTTTGACTTTTTTTCGCTAACAATAACTGTAGCATCTTTTTCTGTATAATTACCTGCTTCATCAGTTGCTGTTATTTTAATAGGATATTCACCTGTAGTATTTAGATTATAACTACCAACAATTACACATTTCATATCTCTTGTATAATTATCACCACATAGTGGTTTATTTGAAAGATTATCTTTATCACCTTTAGTAAAATAATACTTTTTTGATGATAAAATCAATGGTGATTCATTATCAACTACATTTATATTAAATTTATATTCATTTACTTTACCAGAATTATCTTTATATTCAATTGTAGTAGGAATAGTTTTTAAAACAGTTGTATCTATCTTATAATTTTCTGTTAAAATAGTTCCATTTTCTATCTCAATGAAATCATACAAATACTTTTCTTCTCTAAAATTAACACTATTATTTTCCTTTAAAGTAATTATGCTAGTATCACTAGATAAAGTATTAACATTGTTTTTTGTACAACCACAAAGAAAAAGTATAAAAATAATTAGAAACACCTTTTTCATCCTATCACCAGTACCATTATATCATATGTTTTATTTTTTATAACTTATTGAAACATTTTTTTAATAGTGATAAAATATATAATATAGAAGGAGGATTATATGGTAAATATCATTATTTCATTAGTTATTGGTGCAATAGCTGGTTGGCTTGCAAGCCTAATCATGAACACTAAGGGAGGCTTAATAAGAAACATCATCGTTGGTATCATTGGTGGTTTTGTTGGTAACTGGATTTTAGGATTATTACATGTATCATTTTCAGGATACCTTGCCACAATTGGTGTTTCAGTATTAGGCGCTTGTGTACTAATATTTGTAATTAACTTAATTTTTAAATAACAAAATAAAAAAGATGAAATCTTATGATTTCATTTTTTTATTAATATAATCTATTGCTCCTTTAGAACTAATTTTATAAATAAATTTCATAAATTTAGAGTCACTTCCTATATAGACTTTAAATTTATTTTTTTCTATTCCATCAATTATTAAAGCTGCTGTATCTTCTGGTGAAGTCATTTTATAATTTCCACTACTTGTACTAATACCTTTTAATTCAACATTAGAATTCTTTAAAATGTTAGTATTAATTGCCCCTGGAAAAACTACCATAGCATGAACATTAGTTCCTTTAAGTTCGCTATATAAACCTTCCGTAAATAGTTTTAATGCGGACTTTGAAGCCCCATAAATTGTTTGATTAGGAAAAGGAAAGAATCCTCCCATACTAGATATATTAACCACATATCCTTCTTTTCTTGTTAAAAGATTATCTAAAAATGCTTTAGTTAAAAAGACTGGACCAAAAAAGTTAATATTCATAACTCTATCTATTACCTTTTCTTCTAAATCTTTAATAGGTGTAAATGGTTGAACTATTCCGGCGTTATTAATTAAGATATCTACCCCATCATTTTCTTTTAAAAATTTTTCTTTAAAATTTGAAATAGACTCTCTACTTCCCATATCAATAACATATGTATTAAGTCTATCACTATTTAATTCTTCTTTTAAATTTTTTAAACCATCCTCACTTACATCAAGTCCAAAAACATATGCTCCTTTTTTTAATAACTGTTTAGTTAATTCTTTACCAATACCATTAGCAGCACCTGTTACTACTATTTTTTTATTTTTTATTTCCATATTATCACCATTATTATTATAACACTAATCAAAATAATAATTAAAAAAAGAAATAAATGCTTTACATCTATTTCTTTACTAATACAGGTGTACCAAGTTCTGCTTTCTCATAAATCTTTGGCATTACATCTTTCTTGACATTAACACATCCATGGGAACCCTTTTTATGATAGATATTACCACCAAATTTATTTCGCCAACTAGCATCATGTATCCATATTCCTCTATTAAAGTCTAATCCATATTTTACTTTTACATCAAATTCTTTCCAATAAATATTTGTATCTTTTTTAAAAATATCAAATATTCCACAATAAGTTGGAGTTTTATCTTTACCAGTAACAACTGATGTATCAACATATACTTTATCATCAATATATAATTTCAAGTTTTGATCAGATATATCAATTATTATATATTTATCCCCTAATGATTGAGAATACTTTTTAGGTATAAATCCATAACTACCACAACTTTGAACTAAATAATAATCATCTGTTTGGGCATAGACTTCAGCAATCTCATGTTTTGGTATTGTTCTTAACTCATCCCCAGTATAAGGATCAAATAGTGGAGATTTCTTCGTCATATAAACTATATCAGTTATATCACCTATTGGACTATATCCTTTGGATTCTTTAGAATATTTAGTACTAACATAAGCAGTCTTACCATTATATTTTACTTTATACCAATCATCATTTACTTTACTAACAAATGGTAAAGTACTATTCTTTTCTAATTTTCCTAATTTCTTACAATTAGTATTTGGCTCTTTTCTAATATTAACATTACCAGTTGCTATAATAATATCATTAGGCTCTAAATAATCATATATATCATGATTTTCATTAAGAAATGGTACATCTTCATTATATGGCAAATCATAACATTCAATATAATCTACATATTCGCCACTAACATAAGCAATTCCATCATTATATTCTACCTTATACCAATTATTATCTAATTTTTCCATAAAAGGTAAATACTCATTCTTAATAAGAAAACCAATTTGTTTACTCTTATCACTAGTACCTTCTCTTAATTTGGCATTATTATTAGCTACAACTATTTTATGAACTTCTAATTTTTCTAAAATATCTTCAGTGTAAACTACTTCTTCTTCCTCTATTTCTTCAGGTTCTATAAAAAAATCGTCTTGTGAAAGTTCTTGTTCCTCCACTACCAATTCGATAGTCTTATCTTCCTTAGTATCTTTAGGAAAATCTTCGCTTATCTTTTCTTTTTTACATCCAGCATTCATTCCAGCCCCTAAAAGCATTGAAAGGAAAAACGCCGTTAATCTTCTTGGTACTTTTAATTTCATATTATCCCCTCTTTTTTAATGGCCATTATTATAACAAAAAAATAAAAAAGAATCAATTACTAATTAATTCTTTATGTTTGTTAATATCAACCATATATCCAAGAGGTACTAAAGTATTAGGAATAAAAACCGATTCGTAAGTATTGTTTTTAATTAAAATTATTTCACCATTTTTAGGAGCATAATCTATAAATTTACCAGTAATCCAAAATGAAAGCCATCTATTTACAGTACCATGTCCAAATATTAAAATATTAGAGTATTGATTAGACTCACTAATTTTCTTTATCCTAAGAGCAATCTCTTTTGTCCTTTCTTTGACATCCAATTGACTTTCCCCCTGTAAATATCTTGTCCCAAAGAAATCTTTTTTTAACCCTTCATATACTAGACTAGCTTCAGGATACATCGTTAAAGTCTCTTCTTTAGTTTTACCATAATGAACTCCAGAGTTAATCTCTTTTAGTTCATCACACACTTTTATTTCATAATCCATCTTTAACTTAGAAAGTGCTATCTCTAAAGTTTCTTTAGTTCTTCGATAAGGACTAACTAAAATTAAAGTTTTACCATCAAGATGACTAAGATATTCACCAATTTCCAGCGCTTGCTTTCTCCCATATTCCATCTCTAGTGGCATATCTTTATCTTTAGCAATTGTATATAAATATTTTTGCCCATTATAACTAGCATTATTAGCAGGTGTAAATCCATGACGTATTAAGTAAATATTAGGCATTGAATTTCCTTTCTTTCACTAAATAGTCACCAACTTCTAATTCTTTTTCATCAAGATTTAATCTCACTCCAAAAAAGTAAGGTGTACTTTCACCAGCATATATACCAGTTCTTTTAATTCCACCAAGATAAGAAAAAGAATCTAAAACCAGTCCACGAGAGCTTGCATAATTATTTAGAGCATCATCTATCTCACCATCACTAAGATAACATTTGTTACCACTTACACCATTATAATAAAGTTTAAAATCAGTAATTGCACCAATTAGACCAAATGTAATAGACATTTCATCATACAGTTTAACTTTTTCCCCTATTTTTTCATTATAATTTTGAGACACAATTTCAATAAACCTTCCCTTACTTAAATCTTCACTAAACATAAAACCTCCTACTACTTTGTTTTATATTAATCTTACAGATTATTATACACTATCTATCAAAATAAAAAAAGATTACTTTTAAACTAAACTATGATATAATACAAATATTCTGGAAGTGATATTATGATCAAAGGATATAAATGTTTCAATAAAGATTTTACCAATCGTTATGGTACTAAATTTGAAGTAGGAAAAACATATCACTGTAATAATGAAATAAAGTTTGGAAATAATGGCAATGGTTTTCATATGTGTGAAAGATTAGAAGATACTCTTAGATATTTTGATGCTATGGATGATGAAGTTATAATTTGTGAAGTAACAGGAAGTGGAAACCTAGTCGAAGGAAAAGATGATTATTATGAATACTATAACATGTATTCTTGTGAATATCTTACAATTGATAAAAAACTATCAAGAGAAGAAATAAGAGATTATGGATTAAAACTTAGTTCTTATCGTGCTAAAAGGTTTGTATCTTCATATCATTTAAACCCCTTTGAATTACAAATTTTTAAAGATAAATTTAAATATGATAGTGATATATATAAAACAATTTTATATTATCAAGAAGGACAAACTGATATTTATAGTAAAAGTCAACATTTAATAAGAACAAAAATGATATAATTAATTTGGTGATAATATGGAAAAAAGAAATAGTAGAATTGAATTATTAAGAATGTTAGCAATGTTTTTTATTGTTTTATCACATTACACAGTTCATAATGGTATCAGAAACTTTACACTACCACTTGGTTTTAATAGATTTTTGCTAGAAACAACCACCTTAGGAAATCTAGGTGTAATAATATTTGTTATAATAATGGGATACTTTAGTATTAAACAAAAAGAACCATTTAAATTTAAAAAATTCATTCTTCTAATATTAGAAACAGTATTTTATTCAGTATTTATATACCTTGTATTCATCTTACTTGATCATAAACATCTTTCAATAAAGTTATTAACCAAAAGTATCTTTCCTATTACCTTTAAAGGATATTGGTTTATGACAACATATATAGTTTTATATATATTTACACCATATCTAAATAAATTTATCAATTCAATGACAAAAAAAGAAAATACCACCTTTCTAAACATTGGTATTCTCTTATTCTCCATAATTAATACCTTAACAAGACAAAACTTTTATGGCAATGAATTAATTCAATTTATTTTATTTTATTCACTAGGCGCATATCTTAGTAAATACAAAGACAATTTCTTTTCTAAAAAGAAAAATTCCTTAATTACAGTATTAATAACAATCTTAATCTTAATATCATCTGTCATAATAATAGATTTATTAGGAACAAAATATCTTGTTTTTAGATCATATTCTACATACCTATTTAAAAGGACATCAATTGTTTGTATTTTATTAGGAACTAGTATATTTAGTCTATTTAATCAAAAAGAAACACACAATAAATTTATAAATATATTATCTTCTTCAGTATTAGGTGTATACTTAATATCTGATAATAGTCATATTAGAAAAGTATTATGGATTAACATTCTAAAAGTATGTAATTATGTTGAAAAATCAAGTTTAATTATTCATATGCTTATAAGTGTACTATTAGTATATATAATATGCTTACTAATTGATTTAATAAGGAAACACACCTTAGAAAAACTAATTAGTAAATTATATGATCATCTAGAATTAAAAATAAAAAGAACTAAATTAAATTAGCTCTTTTTTATTTAAAACTCTTATCCCAAGTATAAGTATTATTACTTAATTTTATTTTATTCTCATCAACAATAGTGTATTCAACTGTTTTATTCATCTTTTTAGTTCCATCCTCTGATGAATTTGATGTTAAAGTAATAATTACTTTATCACCATTAACTTTATATGTACCAGATTCACTATATCCACCACATCCACTTCCTGGGCAGAAATTATAAGCTCTTAAAACCTTGCCGCCTTCTTTAAAGTTTACTCCTACCCACTCTTTTTTAGTCTTATACATATAGTAACCACCAACTTTAACAGTTAAATCTTTGACAGTTAAAGTTAAATCTTTGGTACCCTTATTACCAGAAGAATCAGTAGCTTCATATTTTAATTTATATTCCCCTACTTTGTTAATGTCATATTCCCCCACTACCTTAACTTCTAATTGTTCATTTGAATTATCAGTAACCTTAACATTATTTAATAAATCAATTGTCTTAGTTTTATAAGTTGACACTTGATCTAATGCTTCTATTACTGGTACAGTAGTATCAACAATATTAATAGTAACTATTTCTTTTTCTTCTTTGTCTTTAACTTTATAGTTAATTATTACATCTTTCTTTCCTAACTTACTAGTGTCAATCAAATCATCACCATTTACTAGAGTAATTTTGTCATTCTTCTCTACCAAATCAACATATTTAACTACTGAATTCACTTCAAATTTTAAATCTTTCTTTACTTCTAGCTTAGTACACGCACTAAGAAGTACTAATACCAAAACAAGACTAAATATTTTTAGATAATTTTTCATTTAAACACCTCACTAAACCTTATCTAATTTGATTATATATTTGATATTAATTATAGTCAATTACATATTATGACAAATGACAATACCAAATTTTTATTGATATTATGCTATAATATATTTGTGGGGATATATGGCAGAAAAAAACTATTATAATTATTATGAAATTTTATTTAGTTTAAGAAAAGAATATCTTAAGAATCAAAAAACGATAAAGAAGTTGTTATCGTATATAAGAATAACTGGGGATTCATTTAATGAGTATAATCCTAGTTTAATATTTAAAACAAATAACTCTGATAGCGTCGATTCTTTATTATTAATAATTAGAAAAAGACAAACTAGTATCAGACTTATGTTAGATTCTTTATATAGTTCTCTAGTATATAGTGATCTTGATTTAAAAGCGGGATGCTTTTCTTATGCTTTTCGTCCATTCAAAAAATATATTTATTTATTAGATGATAATCAAGATGGAAGATATCTTAAGGCTAAAGTTGAAATTACTAATCAAAAAGAATTTATTGAATTATATAGAGAATTAATTAAAAATGCTATATGTAGAGGTAGAACAAATTTGGTTTTAAGAGAAGGAATTCTACATCTAAGTAATAATGGCATTCATTTATTACACATAAAAAATGATGATTATAGACATTGTATGAAATTGGATTATGATGGCCTTGGAGACCATATAGTAACAAATACCACATCACATTTAGGAAATCTAATGGAACTGAAAATAAATAAAAGTATAATACCTAGTCATTTTGAAAACGTTATTGATAATAATATGGATAACTATTCGTATACCATTGAAGGAGAGCGTAATGATAGATCAGGATTTTATACAATCGAAGGTTATGGTAGAAAATTAGTATTAAAACCAGAAAATGGTAAAGAATATATTCAAAGGCAATAGTTATAGAAAAAATTTATCTTTTAAAATAATAAAAACACTAACTAATTAGTTAGTGTTTTAAATTTCTGTATAAAACCAAATACATTTACATCATTTTTTTCTTATTCGTTTTTGTGGCTCATTATATATATAAGATTCACTGTTAATTCTTTCATTCGAATCAATTAACCTTATGGAACAGTTTCCAGGTGTCAATTCACTATTATACCATTCTGGTGAATAATGAAAAAAGTTCATAACAATTGTTTTAATGGTCGCTCCGTGTGATACTACAAAAAGAACATCTTCTTTATCCCTATAAATTGTATTTAA
>JAEEGL015234594.1_pt1 | contig 11403 bp, 7 predicted proteins | sample 9134231 | NCBI WGS metagenome assembly JAEEGL01 (sample SAMN16246548, study PRJNA631951) | gut metagenome | biome: gut microbiome; feature: rumen; material: fiber-attached | host: Bos | place: Iran: Karaj | collected 2018-10
ATACATTTTATTAAAAATTTTTAAAAATAAAGAATTTAAATTCTTTAAAAAATATATTTATGAATAATTAACTTTAATAAATCATAATTATTTTATTTGAAAATATCTATATATAAATTTTTAAATAATTAATAATTATAATTAAAAAAATATTAAAAATTAAAAAATCATTTTGGAAATTATTTTATGATTTTATATGAGAATTATATATTTTGAAAATAATATTCTTTTTAAATAATTTTAATAAAAAAATAAAATAATTTAAAATGATTTCAAAATTAAAAATTCTATTCTTTGATTTAAATATAAATAATAAACAAGAAAATAAAGAGGAAGATTATCAAAATGAAGAAAAAACTTTAAATGAAATAATAATCGATACATTTATAGATGAACATATTATAACAGAAAAAAAAATAAATAAAGATAATGAGGATCCAGAAAATAATTTTATTTAATTTAATTATAATATTCAATCAAAAAATGATTTAAAAATCATTTTTTATAATTTAAAAAATTTTAATAAAACTTATTCAATTAATTTAACTGTTGATGCATTTTTTATTATTGTTGATATTGAAAATAGAAATTATTATCATAAATTAATAAAATTAATATCTTATATTAATGATAATTGTGTCAAAGAAATTAAAAGTTATATTTTGGGTATTTATAAAAATGAAAAAAATATTATAAGTGAATTTAAAAAAGAATTTATTATAAAAATTTTAGATAAAAAAAGTTTTCTTTATAATTATCAAACAGTCTTTTTTAATTATGATGATGATGAAATCAAAGATTTAAATGAAAAATTAGAAGATTTATTATTAAAAATATATGACAATAAAAAAAAAATTAAATTAACAAAAATTCCTAAATCAGAAACTGTTAGTTATGAAAATGAAAAAGATGATAATACTAAAAGTTGTGAAATATTTTAATATTAAAAATTAATTTATATAATTATTTTATTTTTTTTAAACAAAAATAAAAAAAATTAAAAAAAAATGTCTAATAATAATATATCAAAATTAGAAGAAAATTATCAAAAATCAAATTCTAATAGAAAAGAAATAATGATATTAGCAATAGAATTGGGTGATAATGAAAAAAAATATCTTAAAATATTTAATGATACATATCCAGAAAAATTGGCGTATGAATTTTGTTTACAAAATAATCTTGATTTTAATTCTCTTCAAGAATTAACTGAAGAAATAAAAAACGCTTTAAATAATAACAATAGTAAAAATTATAATGATTCATCTCAAAATAATATTAATAATAAAATAATTAATCAAAATCAAAAACCAAATAATAATATTAATAATAGTTTTAAAAAAAATAATAAGAAAAATGATATTAAACAAAAAACAATAGATGCTCTTACTGAATTACTTTCTACAACAAAAAATGAAAAAGGATATTTAAATAAACCAAAAATTAAAAAAAATAATATTTTATTAGAACAAAATAATAATTATAAAAATGTTTCGAATAATAAGAATAAACATTATTTTTCTCATACTACTTCAAGTCTATCAAAAAAAAGATTTTCTAATTCAGAAATGTCAATGTGTACAAATGAAAATATAAATAATAAATCAAATAATTCATATAATATTATAAAAGGATTAAATAATAAGATATTAAATAATAATAAAAATTATTTTGAAAAAGAAATAGAATTGAGTTATTCACAATCACATAATAATTCAAAAATGAATTATTTAAAAAAAAAAAATAGTAATAAAGAATTTAATTCAAATGATAATTTAAATAATGAAAATAAACAAAATAAAGGAAATAATAAAAATAAAGAAGAAGATTATATTTTAAATTATGGTGAAAGATTATATCATAAAGGGTTAAAATTACAAGAAAAAACAAATGATAGAATAGAAAAATTAAGAACAGAAAAAGACACAAAAAATAAAAAAATTTATACTTTTAAACCTAAAATAAATAATATTTCATATAGTGCTTTAACAAATAGATATAATAATAAATTATCATATAATGATGAAGATAATATTTTAAATTATAAAGAATATTTAGATAATAAATTAGAATATTTAAAAGAAAAATATGATAATAAAAAAGAATATAATTTTACTCCAAGAATAAATAAAAAAAGTATAAGAATAGATAGAAATAAAAATTTCAATAATAATAATTTTAAATCTCCTCGTTATGAAAAATTATATTTAAATTACAAAAAAAAAGAAATAAAATTAAATAACCTTTCAAATAAAATTTATGACAAAAATAAATTATTTAAACCAAAAATTAACAATTATAATTCTGATTTAATAAATTTAAAATTTAGTGAAAGACAAAATGCTTATAAATCAAAATCAATTGAAAAAAAAAAAAAAATTCAAAATTTAATGGAAAATAATATTGATGAACAAACAGGACAAAAATTTTTTTCTCCTATTATTAATTCAAATTATGAAAGAAAAAATCAAAATAATTTTAATGTTTTTAATAATTTATATACTGATTTTAAAAAAACTGAAATAAATAAAAAAAATTTACAAAATCAAATTAAAAATATGAAAATCCAATTTTTAGTTATTTAAATAATACTTCAAATGAAATATATGAAAAACAAAAAATAAAATCTTTTGAAAAAATATTTAAATTACTTGATAAAGATGAAGATGGAATTATATCAAAATTTAACATTAATATTGAAAATTTACCAAAAAATATTTCTTTAATTTTTCAACCAATTTTTGAAGAATTAAAACAAGATAATGAAACATTAACTCAAAAAGAATTTTTATTTGCTTCTTCTAAATTATTTGATATATTAAATTTTGTTCAAAAAAGAGAAATTATTCATTTTGGAATGAATAAAAGAAAAAAATTTGAAGAAAAAAAATATACTTTTATACCTCAAATTAATAAAGATTATGAGGATAATTATAATATTACTAAAAGAGAAATTGAAGATAAAGAAAACTATTTAATTGATAATGAAAATAATGAAAATGAAAATAATGAAAATAAGAATAATGAAAATGATAATAATGAAAATTATGAAAATAATAATAATGAAAATAATAATGAAAATTATTCTGTTGAAAATGGCAATAATGAAAATAGTGAAAATGAATAATTAAATATTAAAAAAAAAATAATTTATACATTAAAAACCAATTTAATATAAATAATAAAGTATTAAAACAATTATTTAAAAAACAATAAACTTAAAAAATATAATATATAAAAAAATATTTTTATTTCTAAAGCATTCAACAAAAATTAAATATAAATAAAAATGAGTATTTCTCAATCAGAAAATTCAGAAGAATTATCTCAAAGAAAGCCATTAAAATCAAATTTAAAAGTAACAGCACGTGATAAATATAAAGAATTTGATGAAATACAATTATATTTTGAAATATCAAAAATAGATAAATCTCAAAGTGAAAAATATAAAAATCCAAAAAAATGGTATTGTGAAAAGAGAAAAAATGCATTAGAAATAATACAAAATTTCAGTAAAAAATATGAATTTTCAAAACATACTTTATATGCTTCCATAAAATATTGTGATTTAATATTAGGTTTTAATGAAGAAATAAATGAAAAAGAATTTGATTTAACAGTAATTGCTTGTTGTTTATTAAGTTCAAAATTTATTGAAAATGATGCAATTGATATTGATTTAAATGAGTTAATTTCTCTTTCAGATAATGAAATAACAATAGAAGAAATTTATGAAAATGAAATTAAAGTTTGTCAAAAATTAAATTATTATTTACAAATTCCTAATGTATATGATTTTATACAATTTTTAAATTTAATTGGGGTATTTTATCAAGGAGAAATTCAAAATGCAAATAAAATTTCTGAAGATATACAATTTTTTACTAGGAAAATTATTTTTTCTGATATTGTACTTAAATTTTCTGATGAAATTATTGCTATGTGTATTATTAGAGCTGTGAGAAAAAAACATAATTTAAGTGAAGATGTTTTAATAAAAAAAATCTTTGTTAGATATAATTTTGAATATAATGATATTTTTGAAGAATGCTATAATGAAGTTTTATTTTTAATTTTTGGAGAAAAAAAAGATGTTGAAAAAAAATCCAGTTTGAAAATAAAATTATCTAAAGATATTTCTAATAAAAATTATCAATCAAATAATGAAAATATTAATAATGAAAATATTAATAATGAAAATATTAATACTGAAAATAATAATAATGAAAATATAAATACTGAAAATAACAACAATGAAAATATTAATACTGAAAATAATAATAATGGTATTAGACAAATGACAAAAAAAAAAACAGGAAGAGGAAGTCTTCTTTTCGATTATGCACCAAAAAATCCAGTTTTAAAATTAAATTATTCTTCTTCTTCTTCTTCTAATATTTCTTTTTCTCATAGTAGTTCTGATTCAGATTCTGAAAATGAAAGTGAAAGTGAAAGTAATAGTAATAGTAATAGTAATAATAGTGAGAATGATAATGAAAATGAAAAAAAAAAAGAAATTAATGATAAAGATAATATTAAAGATGATAATTTAGATAAAGAAAAAAATGAAAATAATAAAGAAAATAATATTGAAAATTATATAAATGAAAATAATAAAGAAAATAATATTGAAAATAATATAAATGAAAATAATAAAGAAAATAATATTGAAAATTATATAAATGAAAATAATAAAGAAAATAATAATGAAAATATAATTGAAAATAATAAAGAAAATAATAATGAAAAAAAAGAAAAAATTGAAAGTCATCATAAAAAAAAAAAGAAAAAAGGTTCAGTTCATTTTAAAGAAGGTACAAAAATGGTTTTTGAAGGAAGAAAATCAACTTCAGTAAGATTAAAAACAATTATAGGACATAAAGAAAAACAAAGACATATTAAAGCAATAAATGAAGATAAAATTAATTTTCCTTTTGTTGATCATAATTTTAATCATAGTAGAGTAAATTCTCCTATTCAAGAAAGAAATCTTGATAATAATATCGATAATGATTCTAAAGAAAATATTTTAAATCAAAATGAAAATAATGAAAATCACATAAATCATAATCAAAAAAATGAAAATATAATAAATGAAAAAGATAATCATAATATTAATATACATAATAAAAAAAATATTATTATTAATAATACTAATAACAATATTATTGATAATAATAAATCAAATTATATTAATACTATTAATATTAAACAATTTAATATTAATCAAAATAATCATAATAATGGCTCAAATAATATACATAAAAGGACTAGTTTTAATAATCTAAATAAGAATATAATTTTACATCCAAATAATGAAGAAAAAAATTTTAATTTCACTCATAAAAGTAATATAAATAATAAAATTATTCATAATAATAATATTCAAATTGATTTAAATCCAAATAAACATATAATTATTAATAAACCTCTTAAATTTAATAATTTAAATAATTTTCAAAATCAAAATAATCATAATCATATCAATTATCATCATTCTGAAAAAGTAAATTTGAAAAATAAAAAGTATAATAATAGATATATTAATCATAATGTTCAAAATCATTTAAATAAAGAAAATACTAATTTAGTTAGTGTTGAATATATGAATTTTTTTAAAAATAATAATAATGGAAGAAATAATAATAATTCTAATATTTTTAAAAGAATAAGTTTTAGTAATACAAAAAATTTATATAATAGAAATAGATTAAGTCAATTAAATGATATAACAAAATTTAATTCTTTTAAAGATTTAAATTTTAATAAAATCAATAATCATAATAATTCAAAAAATTTAAAATCAAGATCGATCAAAAATAGTAAATTTAGAAATGAAAAAATAAAATTAAGATTTAGTGTTCATATTGTAAATTTTCCTTCAATTGAAAACAATTCAAATAATGAAAATATATTTAAAAAACCATAAAAAATTTTTATTGATACTTTTTATTTTTTTTATTTGGTTTGTATTTTATTTTTTATTTGATTTTATTATTACATTATATATTTTACTTTAAATAGAATTTAATTTGTTATATCATTTTATTTTATTTTTATTGAGTTTAAATAATATTTAATTTATTTTAAATTTATTTCATTTTATTTGTTTAAAATAAATAAATTTTAAATTTAAATTTTAGAACAATTTATTCTATAAAGTAAAATATGGAAAGTAAATCAGAAGAAAATAATAATAAAAATATAAATTTTTTAAATCAAAAATTACTATATTTTTCACATTCAAATAAGGAAAAAAAAAATGAAAATAAATATATCTTAACTTTTGAAAAAGATGAAAATTTATTATTTGAAAAACAAAAAAATTCTTTTAAAAATGAATATTATCAAATTCAAAATAAAATTAAAACAATTGAAATCAACAATGAATCATTAAATAAAAATTATTCAAATATTCAAAATGATATTAAAAATATTAATGAAAAAATTTATGAATTAAATAATAATATATTAAATATTTTAAGTGAAAAAAAAATAGAAGTAAATCAAATAAAAGAAATAAAAAAATATTCAATAGAAATAAATTTTAAAATTACAGAATTAATACAAAAAATATCTTCTTTAATAAATTCTTTTAATGAAAAAATAAATTTAAACAATGAATTAATTTCTTATATAAAAATATTAACAAAAAATTTAAATATTGAAAAAACTGTCAAAAATATTTTAAAAGAATATGAAACAATTATAAATTATTTAAAAGACAAAAATATAAATAATATTAAATTAAAAGAAAAAGGAAATGAATTAATAAAAAAATATTCAATAAGATGTGAAACGGCAGAATTGCTAATTAATATTGAAAAAGAAGTAATAAAAGATTTTTCTAAATTTCAAGTTATAAATAAAGAAAAAGAAAATGTTAATATTTTTATTAAAGATAAAATTAAAAAATGTGAAAATGAAAATCTAAAAATTGAAAATGAATTAAATTTACAAATTGAAAAAAGACAAGAAATAAATTTAAAAATAATAAAGTTAATAAAAGCTTTTACTAATTATATTCATTATTTTAATGAAAAAAATATATTAATTTATCAAGATTTAATAAATCAAATAAAAGTTCAAAAATTTAAAAATAATGATTTAATAAAAGAGATAGAAATTAATATTGAAAAATTAAAAAATATAATTTTTGAATTTTTAGAACTTGAAATTTATTTTGAAGAAAACATTATTAAATGTAAAGAAAAAATTATAAGTATAGATGATAATTTTGATCCAAGATGTGATGAATTAAATAAATTAATTTTTCAATATGAAAAAATAAAAAATATTATTATTGAGCATTTAAATAAATATAAAAATATTTTTATTGAATTAATTTTTCAAAGAAACCATAGTTTAAATTTATTGAATAAAGAAAATGAATATTCCAAAATAAATAATAAACAAATTTTTAATATTGAAAATCCAAATATTATTTTGTATCAAAATAAATTAAAAGATCTTTTAAATAATAAAGATGATATTGAAAATAATATTTCAAAATTAAAAATAAAATATATTATATTATCAATATTACCTAATCAATTTCTTATTATTCGTCCAATTTTAATAAATAAATATTTAGTAAATCAAAATAATTTTTTACAAAATAAGTTTAAAATGATATTAGGAAATAATTTTAATATAAATAAATTATATTATATAAAAAAAATATCTAAATAATATAAAATAAAATTTAAAAAAAATAAAATTAAAAATATATTAAAAAAAATGGATTTAGAAAATCCAGATGAATATTATGATGGAGGAGATCCAGAATATGATGCAGATGAATTAAATAAACAACAATTAGTACAAAGATATATTACAAATAGATATAATCAAACTACAATTTATGCAAATGTAGATCCAAATATTGCTTATAATGAATATTCTAAAATTTATGATAATAATAATATTAAAAAAGATTATAATTTATTAAATCCAATTGATTCCCTTGAAAATATTTTTTTAAATAATGATGCAAAAAATCCTATTTTTTTTTTTAATAATCTTCAAAAAGAAATTAATTTAATTGAAAAAGATTTAGATTTTTATTCTAAAAATGAAAAAGAATATAAAAGTGAAATCTCTTTAAAAAAAAGTATTGAAGAATTAAAGAAATTAAAAATATTATCAAATTATATTATAAATTCAAAAAATTATTCTATTTTAAATAAATTATATAATATTCAAAAAAAAAATTCAAAATTTATTCCTGCTAGTAAATATAATATTTTAAACAAGGAAATTTATGAGAATTTAAATAAAGATTTAAAAGATAAAATAAAAGAAATTAATAATTTAAAAAATGAAAATACAAATAAATTTAAAGATTTTGAATACGAACTTTTTATAACTCCAAATAAAAATAATATTAAATTATTTAAAAAAATATTAGAAATAAAAGATTCAATTAATAAAATAGAAAATACAATAGGACAATGGAATTATGATATAAAAAAAAAATCAATAAGTACAACATTATTTAATATTAAAAATAAAATTCAAATAACTAATTCAGAATTCCAAAAAGGAATTGATAAAAAATTAGATGAGTTAAAAAATAAATTAAATAATATGAATTTTGGTAAAGAAGATTTATATAATAATAAAGAAGATAAAAATAAAATTGATAAATTATATTCGAAATTTATTTCCTCTAAAGATGTTGAATATACTATTAATCAAACTATTAATAAAATGGAAAATTTAAAAAATAATCATGAAGATTTTGCATTTATTAATTTGAAATTAAAAAATATTATTGAGGAGCAAGAAAAAATTTCCAAAGATATTATTGAAAATAATGAAATATTAGATAAATTAAAAGAGAATATTGATAATAATGTATTATTAATGAAAAACAATTTAGAATTTTTAAATAAAAAAATTAAATAAAAAATATTTTTTTATATTAAAAGATATATAAATAAAATGTTTATTTATTTAAAAAAATAATAATATTAATTTTATTATTTTAATTTTATGAAAAAAAAATTAAATTAAAAATAAAATTTTTATTTCTTTTTTGCTTGATTAGTAATTTTAAAAGGACATTTTTCAATTTTATCTTTATGAAATTTATTGCTTGAAAAATAATCTTTTGAAGAATTCCATCCTTTTGGTTTTTCTTTAATATAATATTGATTATCAGTAATTTCATTTTTTATTTTTTGTTTATTATAAATATTATTTAAATAAAGATCTTTATATTTTTTTTTAATAAAATTATTTGATTTAGAATTTTTATAAGGAAAAGTATTTATTATAATAGTTTTTTCTTCATTTATATCTTTAATATAATTTTCTACTTTATTTAAATATTCTTCTGTTACTTTTCCAGTTGTTAATTTTTCTAGAAAATTATTTTCCATTTTTTCTTTTAGTTTATTTATTGTATTATTATTTTTAAAAATTTCTTGAATTATATTTTGTACTCTATCTATTTTATTTTTCTTTGTTTTTTTTTCTTTATTTTTTTGTTCTTGAGATTCAGTTAATTCTACTTTTTTTTGATTTATATTCTTTTCATTAATTTTGTGATAATCAAAATTTACATTTTCTCTATTTTTATTTATATCATTTTCATTAAGATTTTTTTTGTGATTTAAATTATTGTCGTCAAAATTATTTTCTAAACTTTTTTGATATGGATTATTTTTATTTAAATATGAATTATCTGTATTAACATAATTAGAATAAGTTAAGTTATTATTATCAAAAATTTTATTTATATTGGGATTAATATTAAAATTAGAAATTGTTTCAATTTCATTAATAGTATTTATATTTGAATCATAAGGAGAATTTGAAAAAACAGATTTTTGATTAAATGAGTTCTCTGTTAAATTCTCTACATTATTATTATATTTGTTATTTTGAATTGAAAAATTTATTCTATTATTTGGATTTTCATTTATGTTATTTTCTAAATTATCATAATTTCTATTATTAATTTCCAAAGTACTATAATAATTATTATCAACAATTTTAATATAATTTTTATTAGTGATATTATTACTACTTTTATTTTTTATTAAAATATTACTATTACTTGGTGAAGCATTTGAATAATTATTATAATAATTAGAAGTATTATTTATTGTTAAAAATGAATTACCAATATTATTATTTAAAATATTGTTATTATTTTGATAATTATTTTTAATTTTATCATAATAAGTGTTTAAAATTTTAGTTGTTTTATTTAACATATTTTCATTATTACCATTCAAATTTTTTATTCCATAATCATAAGAAAAATTATTTCTTCTATAAAATATTTTTTTATTTAAAGAATCATCATAATCATAAGCTAAATTTACTTTATTATTGCTATATATATTATTTTTATTAATCTTAGTCTTATAATCATTTATAACTAAATTATTATTATTATTATTCATATTTTTATTTTTACAACATGAACATAAACAATTATTTTGACATAAATTATTATTTTTTTTATTTTTTAATTCTTCAATTATTCTTTCTTTTTCTATTAAAATTATATTCAAATCTTTTATTTTATTATTTAAAGATTTTAATTCATTATTTGATGATTGAAAAAATTGTAATGAATTACTTATTATTTGAATATCATTCAATAAATCAGAAAAAAAGAGAAAAAGAATTTGATTATAATTATATTGTTGTTTGATTTCATTAATTCTAAAAAGAATATTTTTTGATAATGCTATTAATTCATTTAATGAATTGTTTGTAATATTAGCTAGCATTTATTTTTTTTAAAAAAGTTAAATTTTTTATTAAATTCAAATAAATTTTTTTAAAATGAAAATAAATTTACTTAATTCAAATATAGAAATATTTTTAATACAAAATTTTTATATTAAAACAATATACTCTTAATAATAAAAAAAAGTAAAAAATAAAATTTAAATTTCTTTTGAATTAATTTTACAATAAATGAATTTGATAATATTTTACAATTAAAAATCATCCTATTTAATTTATTATATTCATTCAATATTATTTTCATCTTTTTTTTCCAAATAAATAAACATATATTTTATTTGATAATATTTTAATTTCAATAAAAATATATTAATTTAAATTTAATAAAATTTTAATTTTAAGCCAAAAATTCTAAATTTTATTTAATTCTAATAATTAAATCAAAAGAAAATTAAAATGGGAATAAATTAATAATATTTTAATATTATATTTATTAATTAAGAATATATTTTTTTAATATTATATAATTAAATTATTCTTAATAAAATAAAATTTATAACTTTTTTATTTTCCGATTGAATTATTCAATAAGTAAAATTTAATTTTTAATATTTTAAAGAAAGAAATAAATTGTTATTACTTATTAGTTATTTTTAATTCCATTATTTATTTTTATATAAAATATATAATAGG
>JAEEGL015366906.1_pt1 | contig 11403 bp, 9 predicted proteins | sample 9134231 | NCBI WGS metagenome assembly JAEEGL01 (sample SAMN16246548, study PRJNA631951) | gut metagenome | biome: gut microbiome; feature: rumen; material: fiber-attached | host: Bos | place: Iran: Karaj | collected 2018-10
CGGAATTCGAACATTTCCTTCTGGCGGTTGTAGACGTTGAAGCCGGTGATGTCGGACGCCATGACGTCGGGGGTGAACTGCGCGCGGTTGAAGTCAAGACCGGCGGAGCGCGCGAGAGCGGCTGCCAGCGTGGTCTTGCCGGTGCCGGGGACGTCCTCGATCAGGACGTGGCCGCCGGAGAGCATTGCGGTGACGAGAAGCACGATTTCGTTGTGCTTGCCGATGACGACCTTCTCCACTTCGGAGATGAGGGCCTGCGCTGCCTTGTAGGAGCTTTCGGGGACGGAAATTTTTGTTTCGTTTGCCATGATTCTCTGCTGCGGTATCGGGAACCGCTTCCTCCGTGAAATGGTTGGTTTTTACTGTTATAGTGTTGTGGGTATTTTAGCATATTTTCGAGACGATTGCAAGTACCATTCCGTGAATAATTACGTTTTTTTCGTTTTTTTCAGAAAAAATCTCGACGCTTCCTCCTCCCGCCCTCTCCGGAGGCCGCCAGAATGCATTTTCTCACAGTTTCGGGGGGTGTGTGTGCCGCCGCTTTTGCCGCTTTTCCCAAATCTTCGCCCGCGGGAGACTTTTTTTCCGAAAGCGGTTGTTTTAGCGGCACGATTATGCTATACTATCCGGAAGAAACCCCGGTTTCTCATGCAGCGAATCCTTCCGCCGGCACGCTCCGGCGAACGATAAACAGGACGGTATCAACCATGCTCTACGACGTACTCATCATCGGCGCCGGATGCACCGGCGTCATGACGGCGCGGCTGCTCTCCGCAAAGAACGTGAAGGTCGCCGTTGCCGAAGCGGGTCCGGACGTCGCCGTCGGCGCGACTGCGGCAAACTCCGCCATCGTCCACGCGGGCTATGACGCGAAGCCCGGCACCCTCAAAGCGAAGCTGAACGTGCGCGGGAACCGGCTCATGAAGGAGCTGGCAGCGGCGCTCGGCGTGGAATGCAAAGGTGTCGGCTCCCATGTCGTCGGATTCGGCGGCGCGGATCTCGCGACACTCGAGGATCTCCTCGCCCGCGGACGGGCAAACGGCGTCCCGGATCTCGAAATCATCGGGCAGGAAAAGCTCCGCGCGATGGAGCCGAACATCTCCCCCGAGGCGACGCATTCCCTCTGGGCGCCCACCGCCGCGATCACCTGCCCCTACGGCATCACCATCGCCGCCGCCGAAAACGCGGTGACCAACGGCGTCGACTTCTATTTCAATTTCCGCGTGACCGACGCCTCCCGCGCCGGGAACGTCCACTATATCACCGACGGCAGGGAGACCCTCGCGGCGCGCTATGTCGTCAACTGCGCGGGCGTGCATTCGGCCGAAGTCGCGGCGATCCTCGGGGAGAACGACTTCCCGATCACGATCACGCCGCGCCGGGGCGAATACTTCATCCTCGACAAAGCCGCCGGCGGTCTGGCGCACTCCACGCTCTTCGTCTGCCCCTCCGACCGCGGCAAGGGCATCCTCGTCTCCCCCACGGTGGACGGCAACCTCATCGTCGGCCCGAACGCCTACCCGATCGGCGACCGCGACGATACCGCCACGACCGCCGAAGGGCTCGCGGAGATCACGGCGGGCGCGCGGCGCATCATGCCGACCGTTCCGATGAACATGGCGATCACGTCCTTCGCCGGCGTGCGCGCGACCCCGAACCAATACGACTTCTATCTCGAAGCCTCGAAGCAGATCCCGGGTGTCGTCCATGCCGTGGGCGTGGAATCCCCCGGCTTCGCGTCCTCCCCGGCGACCGCGGAATATCTCGTCGGCCTGCTCGAGGAAGCGGGCCTCGCGCTCTCGGACAAGCCGGACTACATCCCGACCCGCCGCCGCGACGGAAACCACATCCAGTGGAACCGCCTCACGGAAGAGGAAAAAGCCGCGAAGTGCCGCGAAAATCCGGCATACGGCAAGATCGTCTGCCGCTGCGAGACCGTGACCGAAGGGGACCTGCTCGACATGCTCGACGCGCCGATCCCGGCCGTCACCGTCGACATGATGAAGAAGCGGCTGCGCGCGGGCATGGGGCGGTGTCAGGGCGGCTTCTGCTCTCCCCGCGTCGCCGCGCTGATCGCCGAGCGGACAGGACGCGGACTCGATGAAATCAACAAATCCGGCCCCGGCTCGTGGCTCGTCACGAAGAGAGAGGAGGGTTGAAGATGACGGAACGCAAACTCATCATCATCGGCGGCGGTCCCGCAGGTCTTTCCGCGGCGGTCGCAGCCGTCGACGCAGGGCTCGCTCCGGAGGACATCCTCGTCCTCGAGCGCGACAGCGAACCCGGCGGCATTCTCAATCAGTGCATCCACGCGGGCTTCGGTCTCCACCGCTTCGGCGAGGAACTGACCGGACCCGAATACAGCGGGCGGTACATCGCCATGGCGCGCGAGCGGGGGATCCCGATCCTCTGCAACGCGATGGTGCTCTCCCTCACGGACGACCGCCGCGTGACCTTTGTCTCCCCCGAAACGGGATACACGACCGCAGAAGCGGAAGCCGTGATCCTCGCGATGGGCTGCCGGGAGAGGACCCGCGGCGCGCTCGGCATCCCGGGCACCCGTCCCTCCGGCGTTTACACGGCGGGATGCGCCCAGCGGTACATCAACATCGAGGGATACATGCCCGGCCGCCGGGTCGTCATCCTCGGCTCGGGCGACATCGGCCTCATCATGGCCCGCCGCATGACGCTCGAAGGCGCGAAGGTCCTCGCGGTCTGCGAGATCATGCCCTATTCCGGCGGGCTGGCGCGCAACATCGTGCAGTGTCTCGACGACTTCGGGATCCCGCTCAAGCTCTCGCACACCGTCGTCCGGATCCACGGGCGTGACCGCGTCGAAGGCGTGACCGTCGCCGCCGTGGACGAGGCAAACGGACGCCGCCCGATCCCGGGGACCGAAGAGTACTTCGCGTGCGACACGCTGCTCCTCTCCGTCGGTCTGATCCCGGAGAACGAGCTGACGCGCGGCGCGGGCATCACGCTCGACCGCATGACGAACGGCGCGTCCGTCAACCAGTTCCGCGAGACATCCGCGCCCGGCATCTATGCCTGCGGGAACGTGCTCCACGTCCACGACCTCGTCGACTATGTGTCCGAAGAGGCCGACACCGCGGGACGCGCGGCTGCAGCCCGGATCCTCGGCAATGCCGCCCCCGTCGTCCGCTCCGTGAAGCTCACGACCGGTCACGGCATCCGCTACACCGTTCCGGAGCGCATCGATCTCGCCGAAGAACCCGAGGACGTGCGGATCTTCTTCCGCGTGACAGACGTCTTCAAGAAGGTCCGGCTGACCGTTGAGACGGCGGCAGGCGCAATCCTCGTGAACAAAGCGAAATCCGCCGCGGCGCCGGGCGAGATGGAATCGCTCACGATCCCGGCGGCCAAGCTCAGAGAGGTTTTGGTATCCGGTACGGAAGAGATCCTCGTAAAGCTGACGGAGACGGGAGGGGACAAATCATGACAACGAAAGAGCTGACCTGCGTCGTCTGTCCGGCGGGATGCCGCATCACCGTCACGCTGAACGACGCCGGCGCGATCGAATCGATCGAAGGGTACACCTGCCTGCGCGGCAAAACCTACGCGGCGAACGAAGTCACCCATCCGGTCCGGACGCTGACCTCGACGGTCCCCGTGATGACGGCGGAGGGCAAGAAGATGCTCCCGGTCCGCACCGACGCCGGGATCCCGCGCGAAAGCCTCTTCGAGGCGATGAAGATCGTGCGCGCGACGGCCGTGAAGGCGCCCGTTCACACGGGGGACATTCTCGTCGCCGACTTCATCGAGCCCGGCACCAACCTCATCGCGTGCAAGGATTTTGAATAAACGGCATGACAAAAGCCGGATCCGTCGCTGGTCCGGCTTTTTTGTTACGGAATCAGTATTTCCCCGCTTTCTTCACCGCCGCGACGATCGCCTTCATGTTCTCGAGGCTCACGACGTTCGGGATCGAGTGGTCGGAGGAAAAGATGTAGCCGCCGTTCTCCTTCAGCCGCGGGATGTCGCGCTCGATCTCCGACACGATGGCTTCCCGGTCGTCCCAGAGGACCGCGTTGATCCCGCCGTGCAGCACGAGACGGTCGCCGACGCGCTCCTTCAGGCCGATGGGATCCATGCCCGCCTTGACCTCGAGCGGGTTGAGGCAGTCGATCCCGATCTCGATGAGGTCGTCGATGCGGGTCATGACGTTGCCGCAGGAGTGCAGGCGCGCCTTGATGCCGCGTTCATGCGCCCAGTCGACGGCGCGCTTGTGCGTCGGCTTGAGCAGCTCGCGGTACATCTCGTTCGAGAAGAACGTCGTCCCCTTGTACCCCATGTCGTCGGGCCATGTGATCGCGTCGAAGTGATAGCCGGCGTCCCAGATCCGCCCGAACAGGGCCATGCACCGGTCGAGGTAGGTCTCAAACATGTCGACGGCCCATTCCGGCTCCTCCATCATGGCGATGAGGACCGTCTCCGTCCCGGCCATCCAGGAGTGCGTGACGTCGAATCCGAACCAGAAACCCGCTTCGATCCAGCGCCCCTCGGCATGGAGCCGCTCGAAATTGTTCTTGAGCCATTCCCACGGGATCCGGTCGTCCTCGAGCGTCATCCGCGCCTTCGCGTCCGCCCATGCCTCCGGGGAGGTCACCTTGTAGTCGAGGAATTCCGGCGTGGAGTCGAGCTCCTTGAAGTTTTTCAGGGTCACGCCCCACGGCGTCGTGGCGATCTGATACCGGTCCGTGTCCTCGAGGACCTTCACCTCATACCGCGGCGTGATGTCGACCCCGATGGACTCCACCTTGTCGATCCCGAAATAATCCCGCCAGTCGACGCCCTCCGGCATTCCCTCGCGGTGCCAGCGGCGCAGGGTCCCGGCCCACGGACTGTCGATGATCGGGATCCGGTCGGCCTCCCGGTGTTCATACATCCTCTGAAATCGCTCTCGTGTCGTCATGGCGCACCTCTCGTCGTTCTTTTTGTTCATTATAGCAGATTCCAGCGCCGGATGCAAGAGAAAATCCGGCGAAAACGGAGAAAATCCGCGCGCCGGACGATTGACAGCGGGTGGGGAGCATGGTATAATAGCGGCAAAGGCAGCCCGATCCACGGGCCACACCAGGAGGTCATCATGTCTGAATTCACGCTTGTCTCATCCCGCCTGACCCTCACGGGGTCCCCCGACACATGCCGCTATGCCGTCACGCTGCCGGGAGGTGCCGTCTGGGAGATGACGCGCCGCCCCGCGGTCTGCTTCTCGGACGGACGCCTCGTCCCCTTCCCCGCGCCCGCTGAGGAACGGCAGACGTCCACCGGCACCTACGACGGCATCCGCGCAGTCTACGAGGGCTTCGAGGGCTCTTCGATCACCGTCGTCACCCATGTCAAGCTGGAGCGCACGAACGGCGACCTGTTCTTCGAGGTCTCGGTTGATGGGGACCGGCCGGGCGAGATCGCCCACGTCGCCTTCCCCGCACCCTTCGATTTCGGTGCGGTGCCCGGTCACGGCTACACGGTTCTCTCCCGGATGCAGGGAGCGCTCATCCCCGCGGGTGACCCGATCCCCTACGCGGGCGGTCCGATCTTCGAGCGCGACGCCTACATGCCGCTCTTCGGTCAGGTGCGGGACGGCTCCGGGTACGCGGCGATCTACGACACGCCCTACGACGCCAAGTACACCCCGGATGAAGACCGCATCGCGCCGCGCTGGATCCCCTCGCTCGGTCTGATGCGCGAGACCCGCCGGATGCTCTATCGCTTCCGCGAGCCGTGTGACTACAACGTCATCGCAAAGGCCTACCGGGCTTATGTGAAGGAGCGCGGCCGGCTCGTCACGCTGCGAGAGAAGGCGGCGCGGAACCCGAACGTCGAGCGTCTCTTCGGCTGTCCCGTCATCCATGCGGGCATCGCCGTGCACATCTCGCCGGAATCGGATTACTACGAAAAGGATCACCCGGAGAACAACGACTACTACACCCCGTTCGACACCCGCGCAGAAGAGCTCAGGGCGTTAAAGAAGAAGGGGCTCGAGAAGGCCTATACCCACTTCGACGGCTGGGGGAATCACGGGTACGACAACCTCCATCCCTCCCCCTTCCCGCCCCATGAAGCCGCGGGCGGTGCGGACGGGATGAGGCGGCTCGCCGACACCTGCCGGGAGCTCGGCTACATCTTCGGCGTCCACGACCAGTACCGCGATTTCTACTATGACGGGCCGGACTTCTCCCTCGACGAGGCGGTCGAGTACGCGGACGGCTCGCACCCCTACTGCTCCGTGTGGTACGGCGGCCCGCACTCCTTCCTCTGCTCCGCCCGGGCGATCGAATATGTCCGTCGCAACTACGACGAATTCGAGCGGCTCGGCATCGATGTGGAGGCGTCCTACCTCGACGTCTTCTCGGTCGTCGGCCTGGACGAATGCTTCTCGAAGGAGCATCCTGCCACGCGGCGCGACTGCGCGGAAAACCGCCGCCGCTGCCTCGACATCCTGACGGACCGCGGGATCATCCCGTCGTCCGAAGAGATCCTCGACTGCATCCTCCCCTCCCAGGTCCTCTGCCATCACGCGCCGTTCTTCACGTCGGATCTCGGCAGCGGGCATTCCAAGGCCATGGGCATCCCGATCCCGCTCCTCAACCTCGTCTATCACGACTGCGCAGTGATCCCGTGGATCGGTCTGCCGGGCGAGCGGGGCGGCTGGGGCATCCCCGGATCGGATTCCGCCTACCTCTGGGCGATCCTCTGCGGCGACCCGGTCTACTGCCCGATCGACGCGGATGAAGCCGACATCGCGGCGGTCAAGACGGCGTGCGCCTCTTCTGAGAAGCTGGCTTATGCGGAAATGGTAAAGCACGAATTCCTCGACGGGAATTTCCGCCGTCAGCGCGCGACCTTCTCCGACGGGACCGTGACCGAGATCGATCTCGACACCGGGGATTTCCGGATCATCCCGGGGGAATGAGCAAACCCGAAAAGAGGAAAAGAACGGCTGTTTTTCCGGCAGCCGTTTTTCTCATTTCTTCGCTCTTCACTCCACCCGGTCCCCGTTCTGCACCTGCTCGGCGGGGATGATCGGGATCTTTCCCTGCTCGGAATCCGCGCCGAGGACGCAGAGCTCGCACCCGCCGTCCCCGTAGACGATCCGGCAGACCACCTGATGCCCGGTGAGCGCGTCTGCCGCCGGAAACGCCGACGACGGTACCGCGGCCTTCCTCACACCGATGTCGCGGCCGAAATCGACGGCGATCGCGGTCGTCTTTTCCCGGCGGTTCGCGCGGGCATAGAGAAGCGTCCCGACCCGCACTTCCTCGCGCTCCTTCTCCGGCGGCAGGAAGGAGAGCTGCTCGAAGCGCGCCCTGCTCTTCGGCGTCCGGGGATTCTCCGCCATCTCCCGCGCGGGCTCCGCATCCTGTACGGTCGCCGACGGGACGAGCGCCGGATCGAGCGGGATCTGCCGGGCGCCTTCGGAGCCTTTCGCAGCTTCCTCCCCGGCGTCCGGGACATAGCGGTAAAATCCGAACTGTTTCAATGCCCACGGCGCGCTGTCGAGGAGGGCATGGAGCGCGTCGAGGTCCGGATTCCCGCAGAAATGGCGCAGATATTCCGCGGACACGCCTACCCGGTTGCGCCTCGTCTCCTGCTCCAGCGCGCGCCGGACAAGCCCGACAAACGGATCGTCCCGCGGGGGCGTTTTCCGCGTGCTCCGGGCGGCGGTTCCTTTGCGCTCTGGGCTTGCCGAAACGAACCGTCCGGGGGCGACCTCCCGCGCCCAGTCCGCTGCGGAGAGGATCTCGGCGATCACGGCCTCGCGGGTGATGAAGCCGGACGCCGCTTCGATTTCGGCCGCAGTGACCGGGCGTGCCTCGTCCGGCTCGAGCTCCCGGAAACAGGCGGCGATCTTCGCATAAGCAGCCGGATAACGGCGCCGGACCCGTTCGTCGGCCGGATTCCCGACAGGCATCCCTTCTTGCTTCATGGTGCATCTCCCTCCGTTTGACGGTTCCCGCACTCGGCGGTCCTCTTTTCTCCATTATACCACAGGATCTCGGAAAAAGAAAGAGGAATCGTGCGCCGTGTGCGATTCTTTACAACTCCGCTCTTGAAATCCGCCCCGCCGTCTGCTACGATAGCGTCAGAACGATTCCGAGCCGGAAAGGAGACCCTTCCCATGGCGAAAAAACAGTTTCTCTGGATCATGACCGATTCCACCGGATCCAACATGGTGAGCGCATACGGCTCGCCGATCCAAACGCCGAACATCGACTCGATGGCGGAGCGCGGGATGCGCTTCGAGCGGGTCTATACCTGCCAGCCCGTCTGCGGACCTGCCCGGAGCGCGCTCTTCACCGGGCTCTTCCCGCACTCGAACGGGAGCTGGGGGAATTCCATGCCGCTTTATGCGGACGTGAAGACCCTCGGACAGCGGCTGACGGCGGCGGGCATCGCGTGCGGGTACATCGGCAAATGGCACCTCGACGCCGGGGACTATTTCGGAAACGGGATATGCCCGGACGGCTGGGAGGCGAAATATTGGTACGACATGAAGTGCTACCTCGACGAGCTGACCCCCGAGGAGCGCCTCTTCTCCCGGAAGGCGGCGAACAGCGACAAAAACCTTCCGCCCGCATTCCTCTACGGACACCGGGTGACGGAGCGCGCGCTCGATTTTCTCCGGGAGCACCGGGACGACGACTTCTTCCTCGTGGTCTCCTACGACGAGCCGCACGATCCCTGCCTCTGCCCGGAGCCGTACGCGAGCATGTACGCCGGGAATCAGGGGACGCGGACGCCCGCTTATGATGACGATCTTTCGGCAAAGCCGGATTATCAGCGGATCTGGGCGAAGCGGGCGGGAGGCCTCGATCCGGCACAGCGCGGACACGGGATCGGCAGGCGGCTCGCGGCATGTCAGAGCTATATCGACTCCGAAATCGGGCGGATCCTCTGCCTGGCGCGCCAGATCGCCCCGGACTCCGTGCGGATGTACACCTCCGACCACGGGGACGCGGCCTCGGCGCACGGACTTTACGCGAAGGGGCCGGCGGTCTACGACGAGATCGCGCGGGTGCCGCTCCTCTTCGAGGGTCCGGGCATCCCGGCGGGGACCGTCTATCCGCACGTCGTCTCGCACATCGATCTGCCCGCGACGGTCCTCGATTGGCTCGGTCTGGCGAAACCTGTGATGCTCGAGGGGGAGAGCCTTCGTCCGCAGCTCGCCGATCCGGCCCTCCCGACGGGACGCGCGGCGCACATCGAATTCGCCCGGTATGAGATCGACCACGACGGCTTCGGCGGGTTCCAGCCGATGCGCGCCGCCGTCACGGATGAAGCGAAGCTCGCCCTGCATCTGACGGACACGGACGAATTCTACCTCACGGCTTCCGATCCGTACGATCTCAAAAACCGCATCGACGATCCGGAGACGGCGGCTCTGCGCGACGCGATGCACGACGAGCTGCTCGGCTGGATGAACCACACGCGCGATCCGTTCCGCGGGTATCAATGGGCGTGCCGTCCGTGGAGGCATGACAGGGCGCCTTCCTGGGATGTCGACGGGTACACCCGGCAGCGCGAGAACGAACCGGGAGAGTACCGGCAGCTCGACTATTCGACCGGACTGCCGATGGAGACGGCGACGCGGAAAAAATGAGGCGGAGCAACAACGGGTTGCTTGCAAAATCCGCCGCGCGGTGGTATCATGGTGGCAGCTGAAACAGGAAAGGGGATTCAACCATGGAAATCCGGGATATTCTCAAAAAACTGCGCGAGGAGCGCGGCATGACGCAGCAGGAGCTGGCCGAACGGGTCCTGGTGACGCGGCAGGCGGTTTCGCGCTGGGAAAACGGCGAGACGCAGCCGAACACGGACACGCTGAAGCTGCTGTCCAGAACCTTCGACGTCTCGATCAACACCCTGCTCGGCTCCCCGCAGAAGCTCGTCTGTCAATGCTGCGGGATGCCGCTCGACGACGACGCGACCCTCAGCCGCGAGCCGGACGGGGAGATCAACGAGGACTACTGCCGGTGGTGCTACGCCGACGGAAAATTCGTGTACGACACGAAGGACAAGCTGCTCGACTTTCTCCTCGCGCACGGGCCGAATCCGGACAACACGCCGGAGGACGAACGCCGTCAGGGCTGGGGGATGTACCTCTCGACCCTCAAGCATTGGCAGGCGTGATACGCCTCCTCCATGATTTCACGCCGGAAGCCGACTCTGCGATGCGTAGAATCGGCTTTTTCCGGATTCTGCGGAGCGTGTGTGTGAAAACCGACGACGCCGCGGTATGATAATGTCACAGAAAGGGGGGATCCTTCGTGGATCAGATAAAAATCGGACAGTTCATCGCGGAAATGCGCAAAGAGAAGGGGTATACGCAGCGTCAGCTTGCCGATCTGCTCAACATCAGCGACAAGACGGTCAGCAAATGGGAGCGCGGCCGCGGACTCCCGGAAGTTTCACTGATGTTGCCGCTGTGCGAAACGCTTGGGATCACGGTCAACGAGCTGCTCTCCGGGATGCGTCTCGATGACACGGCATACAAACGCCGGGCGGACGAAAACATGCTTCACGTTCTCCGGCGGCAGAATCGGCAGATACTTCTCATCGCGGCGCTGAGCGTTCTGTCTGCGGTGCTCGTCATCGCGCTCGGGGCGTACCTCTCCCTGCGCATCACCTCCATCGGAGCGACATGGATCGGCAAAGCGCAGCTTGCGCTGAACACCGGCAGCTTTTGGGCGGAGACCATGATCTTCTTCGTTTGTGCGGTCATCTTCTGTGCAGCTCAGATACTGCTGCTGAGGAAGGCGCGGATAAAACCAGCGCAGTTCCTCCCGCTCTTCATCGCGGCTGCGGGACTCCTCTTCTGTCTCGCGCTTTATCTCGGTGCATTCGGCACAGGCTCCCCGAGCGCGGCCGCGGAAAACCGTTATTTCGCGATGTTCCTCTGCATCCCGATCGGCGGCGGCTTCGTCGGATCCCTGGTCGGCATCCTATTCGAAAAGATGATCGGGAGATAAACGGGCGATAAAGCAGCGGAAACAGCCCCTCGCCTCCGGTTTCCTGCCGGCGCGAAGGGCTTTTCTCGTGCCGAGCGCCGGCTGCAGCAAAAAAACGCGCCGGACCGTTGCGAAATGCGGGAGGATGTGATACAATATCCCTATCACAGCGCAGGAGGCGGCGGAATGAAACAGAAGCGCATCGAAGACTACGGGATCCGGATCGGCAGACTGCCCCGGGGAGAGCGGAACAAAATCACGGACGTGCCGGGCGTCACCGTCGGTCACGCGACGATCCGGGACGAGCGGCACAACACGGGCGTCACCGTCATTCAGCCGTCGGAGGGCAACATCTTCCGGGACAAGCTCGTCGCGGCGTCGTTCGTCCACAACGGCTTCGGCAAGACCGCGGGGACCGTGCAGATCGACG
>JAEEGL016965000.1_pt1 | contig 11403 bp, 20 predicted proteins | sample 9134231 | NCBI WGS metagenome assembly JAEEGL01 (sample SAMN16246548, study PRJNA631951) | gut metagenome | biome: gut microbiome; feature: rumen; material: fiber-attached | host: Bos | place: Iran: Karaj | collected 2018-10
GTATTCGTTAGCATAATACAACTCCTAACGTTACGACACCAACGAATACGAGCATAACGGCAACTCCAGTACCAACCTCACCAAGGTTGAAACTCAGTTTATAACCGTGAAAATTCCCAGCAGTCTTGAGGATTCCATTCAACTCATTCCTCATTTTGAAATAGCTGCCAATTGGATGGCGGTCATACTCAGATGTCTTTGAAAGATACTCAACCATAGAGTTCTTTTCATCCTCACCCATGACATAGCCATCGTACTTCGATGATGTCATCTTTGCAAGGGTGTGATAGAACCAGTTCTTCTCTGCCTTTACAATCAAGTCCTCTTCCTTGATGAAGATACGATTGATAACCACTACTGCGAGAACACACGCAATAATAATAAATGTAATTAATGTTGCACTCATATTGATTAAAATTTAATTTTCATTTAACCTTATAATACTACTTCTGAGTATTGAAACACTTTTTTCGATTTTGTCAAGGAAATAATTTATAGCAGCTTCTTTACTAAAGAAAGCCTTCATACCTGGAAAATCAATAGAATCCCCATAGCTTAAATCCTTTTCAACACTAATCATGCCTTGGTTTTCCACTCTGACATGCCACCTCTCACCAAGATACGCATCATTGTCAGTTTTGATTGATTCTACTTTTACCTCACGCTTAAATTCACCGTGTTCACTGAACCAATAACAAATATCGCCAACTTTTAAATTATTAACTGTTTTCATATTAATTAATTTTTAAAACTTTTGCTGCAAAGGTACGAAAAAAAATTGGACTGACCAAGAAATCAATCCAATTTTAACGTTTATTTACCAAAACTTAAGTTCATTAACCAATTTGTTCACATCCTCATTTTTAAGTTCCTCCATTATTTCACCAATAAATGAAGCTGCCTTAGTCCAATCATAGTCAACCTCGCTATTGAGAATCTTGACGTGGTATTCAACCCTTTCATCATTATTTATTGTCTTTCGACTAAACTCGTCTTGAAGAAGGAATGAGTAATTTGTTATCCTTCCGATAACCCTTAGAAACTCAGCTAGCTTGTAGGCTGTGTTGAAACTTAGTTCAAACCTATATTTTGAGTTTATTTCCAATAGAATCCTTTCTATTACCATTAAATTCTTTACTGTAATCATAACTATACTGTATATATTGATAATTTATCAGTCGTAACTTTTCTTGAATGTCTGCTTTTCCTTTCTTCCATCATGGCACGGAATTCTTTTTTAAGTTCCTCTATAGATTTGCGAGATTTTCTTGTGCTGCTAATATTTCTAGTTGTTGTTATCGAAGTCCTAGATGAAACAACCTTTTTCCCATGACCAGCTGTCCAATTGAACCACTCAGACTTATATATCTTTTTATCCAAATATTCTACTTTAATATCTTGATTCTTCCATTGAACATAATTGAAAGATAACTGGTCTCTATGAGAACCATTCTTAACTTCTGAAAACCATTCTTCCATGAACTTTATGCAATCTTTTTCATTATGCTTTCTAATCATTATGTTGCTTTGCAATAAACCAAAATCCTTTGGAAAACCTTCTTCCTTGTATCTATCAAGTTGCGGTTTAATTATTTCCCTAGTGTCCTTTTTCATAGCTATAACAGCCTCTGATTCAGCATATATGCATTTTCTGTTGGGATGTTGTGGTACATATATTGAACAATCATCTTTTATCACACCATCAAGTAAATTATTTAAATTACCCCTAACAATTACATTTCCATCAACCCAGATTGATAACTTATAGTCATTAAGTAATAAATGAGGATTAATTTTAACATATCTCTGTTTTTTAACTTGAGATAACTCTTCTACCTCTTTAGGTAAAGGTCTTATGTCCCAGATATTGCTTTTTAGATTAGTATTATCAGTAAAACACACATAATCAAAATCTTCTGTTATGTATTGAGGGTCTATGAGATTATCATAATTTCCAGTAATACAAGTATATATAACTTTATCCCCATGAACCATATCTTTTTTGTACCAATATTTTTTGTTATTTTCAATCCATTCATTACAAGTTTTTCTTGGTCTATAGCCATGATGTTTTTTTGCATCTTCAAGCCATGAAGCAGCTTTATAATGTACAATATAATCAGACAAATCTATTTTTCTTATATTTAATTTTTTTGAGGATATATCCTCATAGAAAGAAGCTCCAGTATCATAATTTTCACCACTTTTTGCTAAACCAAAAATACGATTCTCATTAAAATATTTAACACTGTTTTTGTCACATTGTTTAACATTTATAAAGCAAACATATGGTATAGCTCTACGTTTAGTTCTCCAAAATTCAGTATTGCCAACAAATACATTCTTTTCATCATACAAATCAGATATATCTTTTTTTAATAATACATCAGAATCCAATAAAATAAAGTTTTCTTTGATAAGTTCCATGCATTTTTGGACACTGTAACAATGTTTTGCACTAGCCCAATTATTAACTCGTGCATGAGATACATTTCTATAAGGATATTTATCCAACCATTTGTCAAAATCAATAATCTCCCCCTTTGTATTATCGAGAACCAATACATTGTCAAAATATGCAGTGAATGGGTCTTTGTCGCTATTATCGAATATATAGATGATTGCATCCTTGACAAATAAATTAATACTCCTCACCAAACACTCAGTAAGGAGAGGAGTATTGTAATGTATTATAACAATGTTTTTTTTCATGTTTAACTGTTTGCCCAATTATTATTGTCGTTTGGGTCGATTCCTTGACGAAGAAGGAACTTACCTGTTACTATCTTATAATCTTTTGGATTAAAACCGTAATCAACCATGTCAACATCAAAATAGTCCTTCTTAAACTGTCTCAACTCACTTGGGTCATAATCACTGTAGTCCCAACCGTTCACTATCTTGTTTGTTGCCTTATTGACTGCGAAATGAGAGTAATTCTGATTGTTCTGGAATGTTTCACCTTCTTCTATAGTTTCTTCGTCTTCATCTTCAAGGCTGCTTCCAGCTCTCTTTTCGTCTCTTTCTAGTTCATCACTGCCATTCCATTCCTTTAGTATGTTGACAACTGATTCCTTAACCATTTGATGAAGTTCGCTCTCTGTTAATCTGAATATCTGCTTTGCCATAATTAAATCTCCTTCATCCATAGAGCATCCTTAAACTCCTCTGGAAGCTCATCATTATCTGTTCTATATAATTCAGCAGCCTTAGTTGAATCTGCCTCATCTATCGCATCTTGACTGTTATAGTCCTTATCGCCAAATACACTACTTACCTTGGTGATGTCATAGTATGCGCCAACAGCATAATGTCCATTAGCACCAAATACCACAGAATCCTCGTCAAGGTGCATTGCCATTGCCTTTAAAAGGTCACTATCTTTAATTTTCTTTGCCATTTTACGTAAAATATTTTAAAATAAATATCTCAAAATATTTGTTTTTCTCAATATTTTAACATATATTTGCAATCATGAAGCAAGAACTAGAAAAACTATATAACATTTTGGCGGTGTTCCTTGGGGAGGCAAAGAATGGTTTTGATGAAAATACCTACCAATACCAATTCCCTTGTCCAAACTGCATTGAGCGTGAAGGATGGATGGAGGCTAGGAAGTATAACCTAGAATGCAACCTCCAGAAACAAGTGTTCAGATGCTGGAAGTGTGACTCCATAGATGAACACATGAGTGGTACTATTGTGAAGCTAATCAGAATGTACGGCAGTGAGAAGCTTCTGCAAGAGTATAAGGAGGTCATACACCAAATAAGGGAAAGCGAACTCTATAAACTCAATTTCGGTTCTAATGACTTCAATATCGATACCTCAATAATCGAGAAGGAAGAACTAAAATTGCCATCTAGTTTCAAACGTTTCAAGAAAGATGGAAAGAACAATTGGGGTGCAATCAAATACCTTACAAACAGAGGTATAGGATGGGATATTATCGAGAAATATAAAATCGGATACACAGAGAAAGAAGAAGAGAATAAAAAGGGGTCGTTCCGTGTCATTATACCGTCATATAGTGCCATAGGAGAGCTTAATTATTGGGTAGGTAGGGATTATCTACCCCAAAACGATAAATACCCCTCACGAGTAAAATATGACAATCCAAAGGTTGAGAAGAGAAACATCATATTCAATGAGGAAAAACTCCAGTGGGATACGGATATAACATTGGTGGAAGGCCCATTTGACCATATCGTTGTTCCTAATTCAGTGCCTCTTTTGGGTAAGGCACTTAATAAGGATTATAAGTTATACTGGGATTTAATATCAAAGTGCAATGCCAATGTCAACATCTGGTTAGATAATGATATTAAAGATAACGGAAAAGAAATTTATTCTTTATTGAATCACGGACGATTATATGGAAAAATAAGGTACATATATACTGATTTAGGCAAAGACCCAAGTGAAATATATCAAGAATATGGGTATAAAGGAATAGGAAAATGTTTACAAAATACAAAAATAATTTCAGAAACTGAATTATTTTTCTAACATTAATATATTTATAGATGCTTAAAGTATATTAGTATGGGAAAAATGAAAATGACAACTGAAGAGTTTATAAAAAAAGCTAAAGAAATTCACGGAGATAAATATGATTATTCCAAATCAGAATATAATGGTTCAAAGAACAAACTTTGCATAATATGTCCTATTCATGGAGAGTTTTGGCAGACTCCATATATACATCTAAATGGTAGTGGGTGCAAAAAATGTTATAACGAAAGTAAACGTGGGAAGAGTAGACAACATGATATAAATTGGTTCATTAAAAAATCCAAAGAAATTCATGGTGACAAATACGATTATTCAAAAGCTGAATATAAAACTATATTTACAAAACTTTGTATAATTTGTCCTAAGCATGGTGAATTCTGGCAAACACCAGCGTTACATATCTGGGCGAAAAATGGGTGCGATAAATGCAGTGGTACTTATAAACTGACTACAAAAGATTTTATAGATAAAGCTAGGAAAATTCATGGTGATAAATATGACTATTCAAAAGTAGAATATGTGGGGAACAAAACAAAGGTGTGTATAATTTGTCCGATTCACGGTGAATTTTGGCAGAAACCAAACGACCATTTATCTAGTAAAGGATGTCCAAAATGTAAATCAAGCCACTTGGAAAGAGAAACTAGACTACTACTAGAAGAAAATAAAATAATTTATGAAGAACAAAAAACCTTTGAATGGCTTAAGCTAAAAAAACAACAATTTTTGGATTTTTATATACCAGAGTGTAATATAGCAATAGAGTGTCAAGGAGAACAACACTTTCAAAAAAGTGGGTGGGGTAAAGGTAATAATGGAGAAAAAATAATAAAAAGAGATTTAAACAAATTAAAACTATGTGAAGAACATGGAATAAAAATTCTTTATTATAGTAAACTGAATATTAATTATCCTTATCATGTTTTTCAAAGTGAAGATGAACTAATAAAAGAAATTGCCAAGCATCTTTCTGATGCTCGGCAAATTGATGAGGTTTATCTCTAACGGCTCATTATCTTATCTCTGAAAATATTTTTGGCTGCATTTTCCTCAATACCATCATAGAACAGCTTAGAGAATAATCCCATTACACAAGTTAATGGTTTCACTATTAGGTATTCTATTGGATAGTATAACAAATACCCCATAATACCAAGCAAAATAACCACGTTCACAAAGAAAGAAAAAAATGGTGCTACCATCATTTGTTTAACGCCAAGTACGATTTTGCCATCATACCTATCTATGAAAAGGTCTCTAACAAACCATTTCATCAAATCATACTTGGTTACAAGGTAAAGCCAGCCAACATTAAAGATTGCCGACACCAAGTAAGCTGTCAAAAATATTAAAAACTCTTTCATTATTCCTTAATCTTTAAAATTTCTCTTTTAACCCAAGCCTTTATCTCGTTGAAATCACCATCACCTTCAAAGTTGGAAAGGAAACCATATCTCAACAATGGATAGTAAATTTCCTTTTCATTGTCATATTGTTTAGTAATCACTATTAATATGGCATTGGCAATGTCCTTCCCTAGTTCTACTCTACGCTTGTTATACTCCTCTAATTCATCTTTCAGCATTGAGGTATAATCTAATTCCTTTGAGGTAAGACTAACCATATCCTCCCCCTTTACAGCAAGGGAATTGAAAAACTTAATACACTCCTTAATCTCCTTATTGGTTGTGAGGAAACAAGCAATATCTTTCTCGCTATTCTTGATGTAGTTATAGAACATCTTAGCCTTGCTCCTAACGATATTGAACTGTACAATTACCTCTGTCTTGTCCTCAGTGTATGGCTTTGAATATCGCACAACAATATCCTCAGATGAAGAGAAGAAACGTCCAGCCAAGAACATTGACTTGATGAAATCATCATGCTCTTCAAAATCAGTCAGCTTAAATGGAATTGGATTAGCATCAACGGTTGCCACATCCAAATTATCAAGCCACTTTACAAAATCATCGTAACTCATACTCTTCTATTGCTTTCTTACCTTCTTTTGTCAAATAATAACCACTGAAATACTTGTCATAGTCAACAAGACCTTTCTTCCTCAGTCTGCCAATCTGAGAGCCGACTTGAAGCCACCCCTTCCTTGTGTATGACATGTGTTCTGTCTCTGGATTACCACCCCACAGCTTCCATGAAATCCACTTGGCACAAATACCCTCAAAGTATGTACCCTTCTCAAGCAGTTTCAGTAGTTTATAAGCCTTTTCACTTACCATGTTGACTTCATCTTTGAAAGTTAATCCAATTCCTTCGTGAGCTTGATTTTCTGCTCTTGGATATTCTTCCTTGCATTTGAAATTGGCTTCAGTAGGTCTATTTCCCTTTCCTCGTAAGCCTTTTTCTCCATGTCCTTGAGGATTTCAACTGCATCACTCATTAATGCGTTCAAATCGCTTCTAATTCCTTCAATTCTTTTCTTATCCATGTTCTCTAATTTTTTTGTAAAGGTACGAAAAAAAATTGGATTGACCAAGAATCAATCCAATTTTTAACTTTTATTAAGCCCAACACCTTGCTCTCGTCTTTGCCGACATATGAGTGCCGACTGCAAATGGGTCAGTACCATCGTCAGCAATCTTCTTGAGAGTACCAATGGTGTCTTCAAGCTGGCTAATTGCCTTGAACGACTTGTTCATAAGTGTCTGCAAACCAAGTCTACGTCCCTTACCATTGATGCACTCATGCTTCTTGTAAGCCTCCAAGAAGCCACTTTCAGTAGCACCCTTCATAATGTTGGTGATATGTGTCTTGATGTCATCAAGTTTCCACACAATCTTGTCAACATACTGGTAAGCAGCCTTCTCATTGCGTTTTGCCATCTTCTCAATCTCACTAATGAGACCATCAAGTTCGCTCACGCATACACGGTAATGTACGAAATGAGGGCGAATCTTACGATGCTGCAAAATCTCGTTGGCAATTGTGCCCCACTGGCGATACGCATGGTCGTAGTAAGCTGAGAAGGACTTGAGAGTTGTTATGGGTTTCACCATCTTCTCAATCTCCATTGCAACGGCACTGATTTCCTTTACCTCAGCCTTTTTCTTGCGTTTCTTTTCCCCCTTGGGTTTCTTGCCTTGGGCTTCGAGTCTTTCGTTCTGCTTCTGCTTTGCCCACTCCTTGAACTCCTTAAGAGTCATTACCTTGTCACCAACCTTAACTGTGTTGGATGACTCCATCGATGAAATTCCGTTTGCCATATGTTATCAGTCTTCTAAGTAATCCTTCGATGTAAGCAAGTGCTCAAGCGCAATGTCACGCTTTTCCTTGTCCGTGATAAGTCCCCACATAATCTTATGCAAGTCTTTTGTGTCAAGCATATTTATGTTACGGACACTGTAAGCATCGTCAATCCAATTCACTGAATTTCCGTGCTTAACGAGAGTTGTGATACGTCTGCGAACCGTGTGCTTAAACGTACCTTCCTTGAACTCACACCAAAATGACTTCTTCAACTTGATTCTGCCACTAGTGCGTGCGTCCACCTTCTCTTTAATGAGCTTTAAAGTGTCTGTCCTTGAAATCATAAAAACTATTTTTTTTGCAAATGTACGAAAAAAAAATGGAATGACCAAGGAATCACCCCATTTTTTAACACTTTTTAACCTAAAAGCATATCAAAGTCAACATCTATTTTCTTATCGTTTTTATCGAAGAAAGTATATCTTGGTATACCTTCTTTACTTACACTCCAGACTACTTGTTTATATGACACATATTTCTCTATCGATGCCCACGTTATATCCACTTCACTAAAATTTCTTTCCATATACCTATACTTTAATATGATTAGTTTTCATTATAAGTAAAATCTTCCAACCTATGCAACCATCCCTTCAAGAACTTTTCCTTGCCATTCTTTGCAATATCCTCGAAATGTCTCTTTCTACGAATCCAAAGCTTCCAGAACAGCTCCTTTTGGTCTGGATAGTTGTTGATTGCTGCAATTGTCTTAGGCCCAACAACACCGTCATCCTTCACACCAAGGACTCTCTGTGGCAGTATTATGCCATAACGTCCGCTAGCCCAAGTCCAATCCACAAGCAAGTCGGCAATTGACTGATTATTAATCTCATCAGCCCTCCATTTGTCCCAATATCCTTCCTTTAAGATTAAGTCCCATTCAGCTTGCGTTATCTCCTTTAAGTCCTTGCAAGTTTTATTGCTTCCGAAGAATTTTCTGTATGTTGCAAGGGTGACACCCTTCATGGTGCAAGTCATGCCATCAATGTTCCCAGCATAACCGCCTTCCCATTTCAAAACCTTCTGTATTAATTTTGTATACTTTGCCATAATTTTTCAAGATTTATTACAATAATAAATATGTCAGACTTGAAAAACACAACACAAATCATTATATTTTATATATGGGATACGTATATTTGATTGGAGAGATAAATAATGGGAAGAAATACAAGATTGGTTCAACAAGAGCCAAAGATATAAACAAAAGACTGAAACAGCTTCAAACTGGGAATTCAAATCCTCTGTTTATTGAGTCCTATTACGAAACGGACAAGCCATTTAAGCTTGAGACAATGCTCCATAATAGGTTTAGGGGTAATAATGTCATTGGGGAATGGTTTGAAATGAAAGATGAGGACATCAAATCATTCGAGGATATTTGCTATAGTTTTCAAAATATTATTGATTCATTAAAAGAAAATCCGTACTTCTAAGTGAAATACGGATTTTTATATGTGTGTGACTATTACCAACCACCACCAAATTGTTTATTCATTTCTTCTTTGTTTCTGTTAGCTATAATTCGCTTTGCCTTTTCTCTTCCCTTATCGCTAGCAGCTCCAAATGGTTCAAGCGTATTATGATTTGTTTGAACCATATTTTTTAAATCTTTTAAACCTTGTTCTCTATTATGAATACCACTTAAAGAAGCACTGTTGTTATTCTTGTAAAAACGGTTTTTGGCAAGTCTTTCGTCCCTATTTACATTCGCATCCCTCATATGCATAGCAGCCGCCCAGTCCTCTGGGTTATTACCATGAAGACTTTCTCCACCAAATTGTACTTCGTTCATTGACTCCTTTAATATTTTGTTTACAGCTTCCATCACCATCTGGTGAAGTTCATTCTCTGTCAATCTAATAATTTGTTTTCCCATAGTTGTATTCTGTTTTTAATATAAATATCAGTATAATGAAAAAAGTTATTTGATTTGCATTAATTTATCAGTATTAAATAAAATATTTTTATATTAATTATTGATTTTTTATTATAAGAATATAATTATTTATATAGATAATATTATAATTATGGCATACAGTAGAGAAGAAGTTATAAGACTATGTAAGGATGTACACGGTGACAAATATGATTATTCGATTACAGAAGGTGTACAAAACGTTCTTGGTAAGATACATTATATCTGTCCAATACACGGAGTAAGAGAACAAATATTATATAATCATTTGCAAGGAAAATGTTGTACAGAATGTGCTAAAATGAGTAGAAGAATAGCTAAAACACCTACAAAGGAAGAATTTCTAAATAAAGCATCTAAGAAGCATAACTTAGACGAATATGATTGGAGTGATTTTGATATATTAAAAAGAGACGAAAGTGGAAAAGTTGAATTTTGTTGTAAAAAACATGGTAAATATTGGGATTGGCCTAATAATTTTCTAAAAGGTCATGGCTGTCATATTTGTTATGGAAAAGAGAAAAGTGATGAAGAAGTTAGAGAAGAATTATCAAAATTGCACCCAATGCTTGATTTTTCACAAGCTAAATATTCAGAAAGAGACCATTTAAGAAGAATAAAGGTTATATGCCCAAAGCATGGAGAACAACTAATTTCATATAATAACCTTATGAATGGACAAGGTTGTTATTATTGCGGAAGAGAACGAACTGCTATTAAAAAAACAATGACAAATGAAAAATTTATACGTAGAGGTAAAGAAATATTTGGTGATGAATATACTTATGAACACCTTGATATGTTTAATCGTGACGAAGATGGAAAAGTAATTGTAACTTGTCAAAAACACGGAGATTTTAAGGTTTTACCGACAAATTTTTTTAAAGGTGTTGGGTGTCCAGTATGTGCTGAAAGTAGTTTAGAGGGGGAAGTTAGAAGATTCTTAGAAGAAAATAAAGTAGAATACATTTATCAATGTAACTATAAAACATTTGAATGGTTAGGTAAACAAAGATTAGATTTTTATCTTCCTGAATATAATATAGCAATAGAATGTCAAGGTAACCAGCATTTTAAACCAATTGATTTATTCGGTGGAGAAAAGGGGTTTATAAAAATATTAACTCTTGATATTGAGAAAAGAAAAAAGTGTAAAGAAAATAATGTTAAACTTCTGTATTACAGTAATGAAAAACATAAATTTCCTTACAAAGTTTTTTATAAAAAAGAAAAATTGTTAGAAGAAATAAAGAGAGGATAGCCCTCTCTTTATTTTTATTTTTTGTTACCTGTATCAGTAAGAACTTTGTCTGATTCTAGAAACACTTTTTTGAAAAATTCATACAAACTTGATGTTGGGTGGTCTGCATATTTCTTCAAACCCTCAATAGCTGTTTCTCTAATCTTACCGATGATTGGCTCATGTTGGATAACCTCTTGAGCATGCATTGCGATTTCCTCCTCAGAATCGCCTTGTCCCATCATCATCTGTTGCTGCTGTGGCTGAACAAGTGATGGGTCTGGTCCTTCTTGTGGCATCTGCTGTCCCATTGCATTTGGGTCTTGCATTCCACCTTCCTCGTCACCGAAGAAATAATCCTCTGAGAGTTGCTTCTTCAAATGATTCAACTCCTCTATAATGCTATTAAATTTTTTATCTTTACTCATAATAAACGTTTATTTTCTATATAAATATCACACAATAA
>JAEEGL010566992.1_pt1 | contig 11402 bp, 9 predicted proteins | sample 9134231 | NCBI WGS metagenome assembly JAEEGL01 (sample SAMN16246548, study PRJNA631951) | gut metagenome | biome: gut microbiome; feature: rumen; material: fiber-attached | host: Bos | place: Iran: Karaj | collected 2018-10
ATAAGATGATAAAGTAAATAGTTTCCGCCAATAAAGCCGGCGCCACCTGTAACGATTAGATTCACAGAAGAACCTCCTATAAATATTCCATGTATATTTTAAAACAATATATTCAGAACACAAAGCATATATTAATAATTGACATTCTTATCTCAATTGTTATCATATTTCATGTATACAAATAGAATACAAATGTATTTTGTTACCAATAATAACACCGAGGCACACATGAAAAAACTATCATCTTCCCTTCTGGCCTCCACTATCTCAGCCAGAAGAAACGCACAGAGCATATCGCAGGCTAAGCTTGCAGAACTTACAGGTATAAACAGAGCTCTTATCTCAAGGATCGAATCTCAGACATTCACTCCTTCTGTGGATCAACTTCAGGCTTTGGCTGAAGTCCTTAACTTCAATATCACGGATGTGATCGCTGACGAAGCTGCAACCACTGAAACAAAGACACAAAAGCAGAATAAATCCTATAAGATCGCAGTAGCAGGTACCGGCTATGTAGGTCTCTCCCTTGCCGTTCTCTTATCACAGCACAACAAGGTTACTGCTGTAGATATCATCCAGGAGAAGGTTGATAAGCTCAACAACGGCATCTCCCCTATCCAGGATGATTACATCGAGCTTTACCTGAAAGAAGCCTCGGAGGGCAAGCGTTCACTTGACCTTACTGCTACTACAGACGGCAACAGCGCTTATAAGTCTGCTGATTTCATCGTTATCGCTGCACCTACCAACTACGATCCGCAGAAGAACTTCTTTGACTGCTCCGCTGTAGAAAGCGTTATCAAGCAGATCAAGGAAGCTACAAAATCCAAGAAAGCTAAGCCTACAATCGTTATCAAGTCTACTATTCCGGTCGGCTACACAAGCCACATCAGAGAGAAGCTCGGCATGGACAACATCATCTTCTCACCTGAGTTCTTAAGAGAATCCAAGGCTCTCTACGATAACCTCTACCCCAGCCGCATAATCGTTGGAAGCGATAAAGCAAACAGAGACAAAGCAATAATATTTGCAAAACTCCTTCAGCAGGGCGCTCTAAAAGAAGATATCGAAACATTATTTATGGGCAGCACCGAAGCTGAAGCAACAAAGCTCTTTGTGAATACCTACCTTGCACTCAGAGTCTCATACTTCAATGAACTTGATACATATGCAGAGATCAAGGGACTCAACACAGCAGACATAATCAAGGGGGTCTGCCTCGATCCGAGAGTCGGAGATTACTACAACAACCCTTCATTCGGTTACGGCGGCTACTGCCTCCCTAAGGATACCAAGCAGCTACTCGCCAACTATCAGGATGTTCCCGAAAACCTTATCCAGGCCATCGTTGAGAGCAACAGGACCAGAAAAGATTTCATCGCTGACAGAGTTCTTGAGATGGCCGGAGCATACAGTTATTCAAACAACAAATACGATAAATCCAAGGAAAAAGAGATCGTTGTAGGCGTTTACCGTCTCACCATGAAGTCCAATTCAGATAACTTCCGTCAGAGTTCCATTCAGGGCGTTATGAAGCGTATAAAGGCCAAGGGCGCTACGGTTATAATATATGAGCCTACATTGGAAGACGGAACAACCTTCTTCGGTTCGAAGGTCGTAAACGATCTTAAGAAATTCAAGAAGAAATGCGGCTGCATAATAGCAAACCGCTATGATCCGGTATTAGACGATGTAGAAGATAAAGTATATACAAGAGACCTCTTCAGGAGAGATTAATAATTTGATTTATGAAAGAAGGCGATGTTTTCCAACGCCTTCACATGTATTAATAAAATGAAATATGAATGGTGTCATTGATTACAACTCATCAATGAGAGTAATTATATCCTTAATAGACATAAGTCTATCATCGACTTCTTTAGCCCTGTGATAACGGAGAATATCTTCTGCTGTCTTCTGCATTGAAGGAAAAGCACTTCTTGTAAGCTGGTTAGCATAAATAACAATATTGACTCCGTGCTGCGCAAGTTCTTCTTCGGTTATTACATTAAAACTAGAAGGAACTACTACGATAGGCGTTTCCTTATTGTCAGCTCTGAATTTATCACAGAACTCAAGAATCTCAGCCGGATCCTTTTTACGGGAATGGATCATGATGCCATCTGCACCGGCAGACACGAAAGCATGCGCACGCGCTAAAGCATCTTCCATACCCTGCTCAAGTATAAGGCTCTCTATACGAGCAATTATCATGAAATCATCTGTAAGCTGTGCTTTTTTGCCAGCAGCAATCTTAGCACTCATCTCTTCTATAGTGGCTTGTGTCTGCTTGACTTCAGTACCAAAGAGAGAATTCTTCTTAAGTCCTTTTTTATCCTCGATAATTACAGCTGACACACCCATTTTCTCCAAAGAACGGACAGTATATACGAAGTGTTCCGTTAATCCGCCTGTATCGCCATCAAATATGATTGGTTTTGTAGTTACTTCTGTAATATCGTCAATCGTGCGAAATCTTGAAGTCATATCAACAAGCTCGATATCAGGCTTTCCTTTGGCTGTAGAATCACACAATGAAGAAATCCACATAGCATCATATTGATCAATTCTGCCTTCGTTCTCTACTATTGTTTTCTCAACTATAAGTCCGGTAAGTCCACTATGTGCTTCCATAGCTCTAACAATCGGCGTAAGTTTTAATAGCTGGCGAAGTCTTTTTCTTCTATATTCTGGCATAGCAAGCTTTTCCCGAAGCTGCATATCAATTTTCTTAACTTCTTCATTGTAAGTATATGGAATATCAATCAACACTCCACCATATGAATTAAGAAGATCAAGAACATGTGCTCTGACAGATTTCCTAGGACCTTCTTTCCAATTATCACCATGAAGAACATAATCAGGTTTTAACTGAGTAATTACATCATTGTAAAGCATATCATTCTGAACAATGACATCATCAACACCATCAATACTTCTGTAAAGCTTTATTCTGTCTTCCTGAGAAATCGTTGGAAATTTGTTATAACGAATAGCTGCTTCGTCTGAAAGGCAACCCACAACAACTTTACCAAGTTTACGAGCCTCACTAATAATGTTCAAATGGCCCGCATGAATTACATCTGTGCAAAAACAAGTGTATACAGTTTTCATAATTTCTTCTTTTAATAATTCTTTACTAATTATTTTTTCTCCAAATCATTTTATTAACTATTCCCACATAGCTCTGTATAATTTTTATAACTTTAGTACTAACGTTATTATCAATATATGCTGGAACATCAGCAGCATCATCTCCATTAGCATGCATAGAAACAGCAAGATCCACAGCCTGCAAGACCTGTTCTGTAGTTATGGAACCGATTATAAATACACCTTTATCCATTGCTTCCGGTCTTTCTGTACTTGTTCTAATAGAAACAGCCGGAAATTTGAAGTAGGCTCCTTCTTCAGGAATAGTACCAGAATCTGACACAACACAAAACGCATTCTGTTGCAACTTATTATAGTCAAAAAAACCAAGTGGTTTGTGTTGAATCACTCTATCATCAAACTTAAAACCTCTTGCCTCAATAAATTTCTTGCTCCTAGGATGGCATGAATAAAGAATCGGCATATCATAGTTTTCTGCCATAGCATTTACTGCATTCATGAGAGACATAAAATTGGATTCAATATCAATATTCTCCTCTCTATGAGCTGAAAGCAAGATATACTTCCCTGCTTCCAAACCAAGATCACTCAGAATACTACTATTCTCGATCCTTTCTTTACACTTATCAAGAACTTCAGCCATTGGTGAACCAACAACATATGTATATTCAGGTTTAACACCTGTATCAAGTATGTATCGTCTTGCATGTTCTGAATAACAGAGATTTATGTCACTTGTAACATCAACAATTCTACGTATTACTTCTTCAGGCAGATTTTCATCCTTGCAGCGATTACCAGCCTCCATATGAAATACAGGAATCTTTAATCGCTTAGCAGAGATAACACAAAGACATGAATTAGTATCACCGAGCACAATAAGAGCATCCGGTTTAACTTTTTCCATCAACTCATATGATTTAGCGATTACATTACCCATAGTTTGACCAAGATTATCACCAACTACACCAAGATAATAATCAGGCTCACGAAGGCCTAAATCCTCAAAGAATACTTTGTTAAGTTCGTAATCATAATTTTGGCCAGTATGAACAAGAATCTGATCAAAATACAAATCCGCTTTTTTGATTATCTCAGACATCTTAATAATCTCTGGACGTGTGCCTACGATAGTCATCAAACGAAGTTTCTTAATCTCCATATGTATTCTCCTTAACAGACCTAATAAAGTGTTTATAAATCATAGTGAGGATACAATTCTTTATGAGAACGCATCCAATCAGCAAGCTCTATAACCATTGTTTCATAATCCGGTATTTTATAACTAAAACTCCAACGAGTGCGTTTCAATGATTTATCTGCTGCCATTTTATCCACAGGGATAATATTGACTTTTTCTTTACGAATATATTTATTAAACAAACCAAGAAGATCGCATTTAGATATACTTGAATCTGGAACAGTATTAAACAAGCCATGTGCTTTCTCTTTAGCTGCAATTTCCATTGTTTTAGCTAACTGAAGTGTAGTCTGACCAGTCCACATTGCACCAGTAAAACCATTAACATCTCCGTTTTGCTGCATAAACCAATTTAATAATCCAATTCCTTTCGGATTGATGTCAGGACCAACAATAGAATTACGAAGAGTAATATTCTTATCATCATCTAATTCACCTAAAGCTTTAGAACGATCGTAGAATGTTTCTCCATCACGCAAATCATCTTCTGTATATTGACCACGCTTGCCACTAAAAACACAATCAGTACTCATATGTATAATCTGAGTATCAGTACCTTCAGTTAATTGAGCTAATTGGTGCGGAAAATAACTATTAAGGTATGCTGCACCAGCTTTATTGTTCTCAGCAAATTGATTAAGCAATCCTATACCGTTGATTATGCTATCATATTTATTGACTCCGACCAGATCTTTTATAAGGTTAGAATCAGTAGCATCACCAGAAACACTATCAATTATAGCTGAAGGACGTCTATCAAAGCCATAAACGTCATGTCCCTGCTCCTTAAGATAAAGACTGATTGTGTGACCAGCCATTCCATTACAACCAAGTATTAAGAATTTCATGGTTATCTCCTTTAAGCTTCAACGTTCAATTGTTCTCTAACATAATCAGTAGTAAGTAGTTTTTTCACAGTACCTTCAACATCAAGACGTACAGTATTATGACTTGTATATGCTTCGTCAGCTTGCGTTTGAACTTGCCCCTTAATGAAATATTTATCATAATTCAAATCTCTATTATCAGCAGAAACACGGAAATACTGACCGAGGTCTTCGCTTCTTAATCTCTCTTCAGTTGTAAGAAGCGTCTCATAAAGTTTCTCTCCATGACGAGTACCGATAATACGAGTACCGGTATCACCAAAGAGCTTTTGTACCGCAATTGCCAAATCTCCAATCGTGCTTGCATCAGCTTTCTGAACAAATAAATCACCAGGGTTTGCATGTTCAAAAGCAAATTTAACCAAATCAACAGCCTCATCAAGATTCATTAAAAATCTTGTCATTTCAGGATTTGTAATAGTAATAGGATTGCCTGATTTTATCTGTTCAATAAACAAAGGTATAACGGAACCTCTAGAACACATTACATTGCCATATCTAGTACAACAAATAACTGTATTTCCACGTTCTGCTGCTACACGTGCATTAGCAGTAATAACATGTTCCATCATAGCTTTACTAATTCCCATAGCATTGATTGGGTAAGCAGCTTTATCAGTTGAAAGACATACAACTCTTTTTACACCAGCTTCAATAGCTGCATGAAGCATATTGTCCGTTCCTTCTATATTTGTTTTGACAGCCTGCATAGGAAAAAACTCGCATGATGGTACTTGTTTAAGTGCAGCTGCATGGAATATATAATCCACACCGGGCATAGCATCTGCAATGGAACGAGGATCTCTAACATCGCCAATATAAAACTTTACTTTTGACGCATGTTCAGGGTACTTTGCTTGAAGCTCATGCCTCATATCGTCCTGTTTTTTTTCATCACGAGAGAAAATCCTGATCTGACCAATATCACTTTCCAAAAAATGTTTTAGAACTGTATTTCCGAAACTTCCGGTTCCACCTGTAATTAGTAATGTTGCTCCATTAAACGCAGACATAATCATTCCTCCACATAATAAACTACTTGTTCAGAATTTTTGCACCATATATTTTTGCTTTGGCTTTAGTTCTTTCAAACACATCAATATACCAAGCTGGGTCTTTCCAAATGTCATTTTTTATCATTTGCAATTCTTTCATTTTGCTAAACGCTAAATCCCAATTTTTATAATATACTCTTTGACTAATTGCAAAATAGCGTTTTCTATCCTCATCGTATATCTCAGGATACGCAAAGTTCACATTTTCTCCTGGATCCCATTCCAAATCAAACAGAAATTGTTTTTTTCCAAGCTTTTCGTATATATATTTGTATTTATCTGTAATAATAGCCATTTTTCTATGAGGCTGTTCATAGTATGCCGTTTCGGAAATCACATAAGGTCTTTTAGAAACAGTTCTGTTTATTATTATCTCTTCTAATTGAGTATTAGATGTTGGAAAACCAATAGTACTTGAATTGTTGATTTTAGGAGCAATTAAAGGTATGCTTATTGCCTTTTCATAAACGTCAAAACCATAACCATACTTTCCGTGAGTACCATTCATATGGCCATGATCCGCAGTAATAAAAATATTGTTATCATCAAAATATTTTCTACAATAACCAACAATCTCATCAAAAACATCTAAATCTGAACCATATGAATTTCTACCAGCTAAAACATGAGGAAAATGAATCCATAGAAAGATATTGTTTTTGTCCCCAACTACTTCGTCTAAAAACTCATGCATTTTTGAAAGCAGTTTTCCTGTATATTCAGGTCGATATGACAAATCATCATACTTACCTTTAATATGTGGAGGTATATCTTTCGTTAACCAATCCACATTATGAAATTGTGTATATTTTCCATAGCATTTTGAATAGCGATGAGCTAGATATAAATACCGTTGATCCCAAAGAGCATGTATTTCATAACCGAGTTCGTGCATTTTATCAAAGAGTGTAATTCCCTTATACTCATCAACTTCAACATACTTTTTACGATCAGTTTCATATGCATACTTGCCTGTGAACATACTTGTAAAAGCCATAGCAGTTGAAGGAGCTGCAGTATAATGTCTTTCAAATATTGTTCCTTTAGATGCTAATTCTGATATATTAGGCATTAAATAATCAGTATTACCATAAGGGACCAAATATTCTTTCATAAGAATATCTTTGCTAATAAGCAAAACATTATTGCTCAATTCTCATATCCTCCCCATTAACTTTAGAAATCTATTAAAACTAATGACAGCAACAACAACAATTACAACCAATATACAAAATCGTACAATTATTAAATCAACGATCAAATAAGAAATAAAAGACATAAATAGCATAGATAAGCAATCAACAAACACTGCTTTAAAATCAAAGACATCGCTCTTAAGTATTTTAGAAATAATGAAATAATGAATTATGATCATTAGTAGATACGAAAACATTGTTATTAAAGCTGCACCAAGTTCTCCTACAATTGGAACAATCACAAAATTAGCAATAATATTAATTATCATCACTATCACAGAAGACAAAGAAACATAATATGTTTTTTGAGAATAATACTCTTCTTGAGATAAAACAGAAACAAGGAAAACATAATAACTTGCACAAACAAGAGGAATTGCTGTAAAACGAGCATCAAAATAGTCCATCGAACCTAAAACCCTTACAATTTCAGGAGTCATCAACATAATAACAATAGAAGTTAAAGCAAGCACTCTGCTATATCCTCTGACAAATTCTTTAAGTTCTTTACTTTCATTTACCTTTCGTTTATCAAAAAAGAAAGGACCAACAACATAGTCCATAGCAATACGAATTATTCCAATAATTGAATAAACATTATAAGATAGACTATATATGCCCATAGAAGATTTTCCTAAATTGTTATCAACTGTTAGCTTTCCAAATTGTCCGAGCATTACTTCTGCAAACCCATTAGGAATCAACGGAGAACAATATTTATATGAGAATTCTATATATTTCTTGTTAGTTACTAATTGGCAGCCAGAATGTTTAAACAATTCAAATACAATATATATGGACACTAAAACATAAGGTATTACATACCCAAGTATTCTACCAAAATCCGCTTTGTTTCTCATTATAGTTAGAATTAAAACTAGAGATATTACTATATTTAATACAGCATTCACAAAAGCTACAATTATGTACTTTCTAACTGAATAGCTTATAGAAACATATGCGTTATATATAGTTAAAATTGCATTACCTAAAGCATTTATAACAAGAAGATTTAATAACAACCGATTCTGAATACCAGTCAAATTGAGAATTGTTCCGGCAAATAGATTGCCTAAAAGCAAAACAATAACAGAATGTATGGCAACAAGTATTATTAGAACTCGTGTATATTCAATTAATGCAGATTTGTTATTCGAAGAAAACTCAACATTTGCACTTTTTAAACTAGCTGCAAATTGAAAACCAACAAGCATAGCAATAATCGCTTCATAAGATAAATATGAATTTAAAACTCCGAACTCGCTTGTTGTCAACAATCTGGTGAAAATAGGAGTTGTAACAAATGCAATTCCTTTAATGAAAATTCCACCGGCTATATATCCTATACCAGCTTTTAAAACTCTTTTAGATCTCATTTATACAGCTAATGAATTAATAAATAATTCAATCCTTCCGCATTGCTTTTTTGCATTCTTCTCAGTTGAAAGAAAAACAAAAGCGTCTTTTCCAATCGAATACAACTCGTCACTAGGTAATCTTGAAACTTCATCAAGTTTTTTTGCAATGCTGACAGTATCTTCTTCAACGAAAAATAATAAGTGTTCAAAATACTCTTCTGGTATGCCAGGAATCCTAGTTGTAATTACCGGAGTGCCAGAGACCATATAAGATGTCGTTTTTGATGGAAATGAATAAGCCGAAAAGACTTCATTAGAAGGTCTAGGATTAACTAATAAATCTGCTTGCTTTTGTTTGATTTGCAGTTCATCATATGTAAGAAGCCCACCATATTTAATTCTATTATCCTTCTTTGCCATATCTTGAATATAGTCAACGCTTTCACCACTTCCATAAAAAAGCATTTCTACATTTGTATTATCCATAAGCATAATTGAATCTACCAACTTATTAATTCCAAATCGCTCACAGAGTGCACCACCGTAAACAATAGTAAACTTATTATTATTTGGTTTCTCACGATCAAAACATTCAGGAAAATCTGCTATATCTTCAATTACTATATATCTATTGCATTTTGCTCTAATTAATTCAACGAGTTTTTCTGCAACAACTATATAGCCATCATATTTTCTTATGTCATTATCCGCATATTTGTCAAAAACAAATTGAAAGAAACTTTTAATAGATTTTTTGCTTGTTTTAATATTTGTAGCCATGGATGGATAGTCTGTAACATAAGCCACACACTTAATCCCCATATGTTTACACATTTTCCGAGCTTCAGAAGATAAAGGAACAACTAATGAATCACAAATCACAATCTTGCTATTAGGCGTTTCATTTTCAATCCATTTTCTGATTTCATGACGCCCGTTACTACGTAAATCAAGTATACGTTCAATCATTCCAAGCCTAAAAGAAGGATAAATATATCTAACTCCATCAACCATTTCCTCTTTACGCTGAAACTCATTAATATTAGTATTATTTCTTGAATACGGAACAGCAGAAATACAAGTAACACTATTACCCATACTAACTAATTCCTTTGCAAGTGTATGAAATACTCTCTGTGCTGGATCTAGACTTTTCTTTGTTCTTGTTTTAGAAACATTATCATAAAAGTCATTACTACACACAGTTGAAACTATAAGAATATCAGATGGTTTCATACTCACACTCTTTTCTTAAAAAAACGATCATAAACAACAATAAAAAATATCAATAAAAAAGAAGCAGGCTGAGCAAAAATCTTATTATTTGCAGGTAAATAGAATAAAAGAGTAATCAAAAGTGGCATCATAACTATTGCTGTTTTAGAACATTGCACTACACTTTTTCTATAATAAACAGCAAATTTATACCCAATTATAAACATCACAAGAATTACTCCAACATGACTCACGTCACAAGCCCAAAAAGTATATGCAGTATGGAAATTTTTCAAAGCTCCCCACGAATAATAGTTTTCTATCTTGCTCTGATACGTATACTGAAGCAAATCCACATTAAATAATTCACTTATATTATTTCTAAGAAATGAAGAAAAGCCTAAACCAAACATGGGCGTCCAATCAACTAAAGTAGATAAAGAAAACCCATAATAACCCTCGCATAGGTAAACACTTAGGTAAACAAAAGTAACAAGTAGAGGCTGTGGTATATATTTCAATATTGCCGCATTCGAATCAAATCTATTTTCACCGAGAGTACCAAAGGTAAAATTACCTAGCGTTCTTCCCATAATATTGTTGGTGAAAAATACCATAACAGCTATAATTAGAATTGAAATAAGAGAAATAATACCAATCTTCTTTTTAATATTCATCCTTTTTCTATTTGGATTTGCAAGATTATAGTTTATATATCTTAACATTAAAGCAACCGAAATATAGATAGCTGTATCAAACAAGCCTTCGTTTGCGGACGAAATAAAACGACCGTTAATGTGAATCAATATTGAAAGCCAAGCTAAAAACCGCGTCGATTTTGTTGATTCCTTATAAAAAAATACAGATAGTACTATGCCAGCAATAGCAAAAGGGGTACCAAGAGTAATGAACAGAGAAAAAAAACCTCCACCCCATAGTTGACCTGCAGCTGCATTCTCATAGTACAGTCTGTATTGAGAAGCCGGATTCAATATACCATTAATTATGTTTTGAAAAATAGCAACTGGATTCAAGGAATTTGACATTCTGATCATCATAAGAATGTCAAAAAGAATACCAATAATAAGAATTCTTCGAATTAGAATCTCGTCTTTGTATGTGAAGCTTTTCGGTGTTTGCAACTCATCTTCACCTGCAAAATATCTTTTCGTCCCAACTCTATATCCTAAAGCTAACGCAACTTCATATAGCAATAGAAGAACAACAACTAACGGAGTATTCTTTGTTTTCCAATCAATAGGGCCAAAGAAATAAAGAAAGACAGTAATTGTCAAATATACAATTGCCCATTTCATTAAGTTAGGTAGTTTTATTTGATCTTTAAAAACTAATTTCATTACTATCTCCAGCTAAAC
>JAEEGL012446156.1_pt1 | contig 11402 bp, 11 predicted proteins | sample 9134231 | NCBI WGS metagenome assembly JAEEGL01 (sample SAMN16246548, study PRJNA631951) | gut metagenome | biome: gut microbiome; feature: rumen; material: fiber-attached | host: Bos | place: Iran: Karaj | collected 2018-10
CATTGGCTTTATATAATATACTTAAAACATTGATTTGTCAATTCCCTGATTAGGGAATAGTAGTATTTAGATAGTTTTTAAATAGTCTTCTAATTCAGATAATTTAATCTTATTATTTAAGTTTTCAATAAATATTTCATTAGAATAATTAAAAGCTAGAAAGGTTATATCATTAATTATAATTCTATGTGGCTCTAGATATGTAAGATTAGTTTTATCTATTGTTCTTAAATTACCATTAATAATAATTGGGTTAACTCTACAAAACTCACAAATAAATTCTAATCTCTTTCTTAATGATTCTTCCATTCTAACTTCTTGCTTGATAACATTTAGCATTTTAATCAATCCTTTCTTTGAAAGACTTTTTTCTAAACAAGAAAAAAATCAATCCTAATTTAGAATTGATTGTCTATTTATTCTCGAAAATTATAAAAAGTTCGAGCGGATTTCCCTATGGTGCGAGTGAAGGGACTTGAACCCCCATGCCTTGCGGCGCTAGATCCTAAGTCTAGTGCGTCTGCCAATTTCGCCACACTCGCAAGTGGTGGATCTTGTAGGACTCGAACCTACGACCGCCCGGTTATGAGCCGGATGCTCTAACCAACTGAGCTAAAGATCCATGTCTTCATGACTTCTTAAATATATCATAATTATTCAATGAATGCAATAGTATTTTTAAAAAAATTAAAAAAAACTAATTTGACAAAAACATTTATTCGTGATAGTATATCCAACATATATATGAGATGGGGGAACTAATAATGAATATAAAATTTTATTCTGATATGGATAAACTAAAAAAATTTAAATTTATGAAACGTGTTGCTATTTTTTTAACAGCTAGTACTATGGTTTTTGCATCTGCTGGATGCTCTAATGATAGTGAGGGTACTACTACTGATTCTTCTAGTATTGTTGAAGAGATTACTGATAATGAAAGTATGAGTAGTTCTAATACAAAAAGTATACCAGAACAAACAGTTGAAGCAACTCCAATAGAAATATGGAATGCTTATGAAGAAACTGTTTGGAAAGATACATGTACTATTACAGGTATTGATTTTAGTAGAAAAGACTTTAAGGGTGCATTATTAATATTAAATTCTGATTATTTAAAAAATAAATCTCCTGAAGTAATAACAAATTATTTATCAATTACAAAAGGAATTAATAGTTATGATGAATTATATATGAATGATGAATTAAATACATTCTATAATGTATTATCTCAAATTAGAACATATAACATGAATGCTAAAGATTCTAAACATTATTTTTCTTTAAGTAGTTTGTTACGTGATGAATCACAATTTGATGTGTTAAAAAAAGTAGAAGATTGTGCTAAAGCATGTATTGATTTAGAAAATAAGTATAATAATGGTAAAGCAACAGAAGAAGATTATAAAAAAGCTAAAGAAATATTTGAGTTTATTAATGATTTCCAATTAGGAAATAAAAAAATCAATAATGTATCTGCTAATGAATTATCAAATGAAGGTGTATTTGTTGTTGAAGAAAGTATGAAAATAATGTCGTTAAAATTAGCTAATTTTACTAAGTATAATGGTAAAGAGTACATTAAATCTAATGATTTATTAAACTTTGCTAAAAGTTTAAATTCTAAAAGAGCAGTAGCAGCCGTTCAAACAGATTGGAATTTTATGGCTGGTCAAGCAATTGGAAATAGTGAAACAATAGATGAAGATAAAGTCAAAGAAATAAGAAAAATGCTTTCTAATCAAACAAAAGTTTTAAGAGAAGAAACTGCTTCAATGGGAGTAACAAAAGAAGAAATTTATGCTTTATATACAATTGCAAATATAGACTATTTTGTAAAAGATTCTAATACAAAACAAGCTTTTAATGAAACTCATAAAAAAGGATTTGATTTATCAAAAACTTTATCTTTAGCAGAAAGTGCTGTAGAGAAGATAGAAATATATAATTTAAGTGTAAAAGATAGAAAAGATATATATGATTATTCGCATCTATTCATTGAAAGTGTTGAAGATATATATTCTGTTATGTATGTATCTGATATGTCATTTAAAATTCATAATTCAAATTCTAAAGATGCATTAATGTGTGCTAAAGAATTAGTTGATTATTCAGCATATGCTTCTGATTTTACTGTTACTAATACTGAAGGTAAAAAAACAAAATATAATAAGAATTCATTAAATTTAGGTGGTACACAAGTTGTTAACTTTATTACATATTATACACTTTTAAATAATAAGTCTAAGATAGATAACGAACAATTATATAAAGATGGTATAGAATTAGTAGATGGTTCTTCTGAAATATCAGATGTACAATCTCAAATTTATTGGATGCTAGAAGATGCATGTTTAAAAATGGATAAATCAGCACAATATAAAATTGGTTCAAAAAAATAAAAAGGATGATTATTTCATTCTTTTTTTTATTAAATGTGATATAATTAATTAGTAGTTAGTTATTAATGTATTAAAATGAAATGGGTGATATTATGAAATTATATAATACGTTATCGCATTCTATTGAGGATTTTAAACCTGTAGATGATAAAGTAGTAAAAATGTATACATGTGGTCCTACTGTATATGATTATTCACATATAGGTAATTTAAGAACATATATATTTGAAGATATATTAGAAAAAACTTTAGATTTTTTGGGATATAATGTTAAAAGGTGTATGAATATCACCGATGTAGGACATCTTACTAGTGATTCTGATTCAGGTGAAGATAAGATGTTAAAAGGTGCTAAAAGAGAGCATAAATCTGTATTAGAAATTGCTGAATATTATACAGAACAATTTAAAAAAGATTGTAATAAACTAAATATAAAATGGCCTGAGATTGTATCAAAAGCTACTGCTAATATAGATCAATATATAAATATTATTTCTAAATTATTAGATGACGGATATGCATATATATCAGGTGGAAATGTATATTTTGATACATCTAAATTAAAAGATTATTATGTTTTAACTAATCATAAAGAAGATGAAATGGTTGTTGGTGTTAGAGAAGGTGTAGATGAAGATCAAAATAAAAAAAATCAAGCTGATTTTGTATTATGGTTTACTAAATCTAAATTTTCTGATCAAGAACTTAAATGGGATAGTCCTTGGGGATATGGTTATCCAGGATGGCATATAGAATGTTCTGGTATTGCTATTAAAAATCTTGGTGATTATTTAGATATACATTGTGGAGGTATTGATAATATATTTCCTCATCATACAAATGAGATAGCTCAATCAGAATCATTTTTAGGGCATAAATGGTGTAATTATTGGGTACATGGTGAATATTTAAATGATACAACTGGTAAAATGTCTAAGAGTAAGGGTGAGTTTTTAACAGTATCTTTATTAGAAGAAAAAGGGTATACTCCTTTAGCGTATCGTTATATGTGTCTTAATTCTCATTATAGAAAGATATTAGTATTTAGTTATGATATATTAGATAATATGCAAAAATCATATTATAAATTAAAGAAAAGAGTTTCTAATCTTGGTAGTGAAGAAGATAGTACTAATACTGAAAAATATTTAATTGATTTTACAGATGCTATTAGTGATGATTTAAATACTTCTTTAGCACTTACTATTTTATATGATGTATTAAAAAGTGATCTATCTAATGCTCAAAAAAGATATTTAGTTAGATTATTTGATAGTGTATTATCATTAGATTTATTATCTGATGATAATAAAGAAAATGATGAATCATTAGTTAAGTATATAGAAGAGAAAATAAAACTTAGAAATAAGGCTAAAATAGATAAAGATTATCAGTTAGCTGATTCAATAAGAGATGAATTATTACAAAAGGGAGTTATTTTATTTGATACAAGAGAAGGTACTAAGTATGAGGTAAAATAATGATAAGTATATTTGATTTAGTTATTGGTATTATATTTATATTTTTATTATATAGATATTATTTAATTAGAAAATTATACAAAGATGAAACTGAGAGTAATCTTAGTGGATGTGAAGTCGGAAATAAAATTCTTGATAATAATAAATTAGATAATATATATATTGTAAAGACATCTAATCCTTTTGAAGAAGGATATGATAGTAGTAGAAAAGTAATAAGGTTATCTAAAGATGTATTTGATGGAGAGAGTCTTATTTATAATATATTAGTAGCAAAAGAGTGTTCTTATTCTATATTAGATAAAAGAAATGATAAATTATTTAAAGTAAGAAATTTATTTTCAAAGGTAATTAATATTCTTATATATTTATGTTATATTTGTATAATTGTTTGTTCAATATTAAAAAATTTATATTTGTTAAGAATTAGTATTATTATTTTAACAATAATTATTATGTATCATTTTATATTTATTAATTTAGAAAATAAGTGTAATTCTTTATCTATTAAACAATTAAAAAAGATTAATATAATTAATGATGATAATATTGATAAAGTAAATGATATAATGAATAGTTTAAAGTATTCTTATATAACTAATCCAATTAATTTAGTACATAAAATTATTATATATTTATTTAAGAAATAGATTTTTAATCTATTTTTTAGTTAATATTAATTTGACATTGTTTCTTCTTTTTTTATTTTAAATAATAATACTTCTTGTTTCAATTAAAAATATAGTATATAATATCTAATTACAGGTGGTATTATGAGTAAGAAAAAAGAAAATGAAGTATATGCAGTACTTTATAGAAGACAATTGTTATGTGAAGACTATATGTTATTTTTACCTTGTTATTATTCAAAGGGAGTATTTGATTCAGAAGATAGATCATTTACAGATGAGGTAGCGTATCCTTATTATGAGTGTGATAATTATGAAGTAGTATTATCTACACAAGATATGACTTTCTTTTACGATATTACAGAAGATGATTTATTAGATATGTATCCTGCGTGTGATTTAGATGAAGCTTTATGCATGTATTTTGAGAATGTTAAGAAAACATTATTAATTGGACATATTAATGTAAAAGATGAACAAGTAGAATTATGTGAAATAGGGTTTGAGAATATTGAAGAACTATCAAGAGAATTTTTGTATAAAAGATTAGATGGTGATGATACTGTTACAATGACTAAGACACAATTAGAGTCTATTATTTGTGAATCAGATACAAATATTATGAAAAAGAAATTAAAAGATTTTTTGAGTAGATTAGATTTTTTAGAACAAATTAATAATGAAAATGGAATAGATAGTTTTACTACTGATATATCTGGTAAAAAATTTAATATTGAATATGAGTTAAAACCAAAAGAAAAAATTGAAGACAAAAAAATGACTGATATAAAGAAAGATATTGAAGTAAAAAATGATTCTAAAATTTCTGCAAAAGAAATATATGATTATGTTACTAAGTCATTAGTGGGACAAAATGATGCAGTAGAAGATATGGTAAGTATTATAGTTAATAATATGTATGCTACTAAGCAAGAAGAATTTATTAGACCATTATTAATTGGTCAAACTGGTAGTGGTAAGAGTTTATTATTTCATTTATTAGGTAAAAAATTAGATACTCCAGTTATTACAGTTGATTGCAATTTATTAGTACAATCTGGTTACGAAGGACAACATATAGAAGATGTATTAAGAAATTTATATATATTATGCGATGAAGATTTGAAAAAGACTGAAAGAGCTATAGTTTTCTTGGATGAAATAGATAAATTAGCTAATAGAAATGCAGGAGTAAGTGATGTAGGAGTTCAACAAGCATTATTAAAATTTATTGAAGGAAATAAATATGTTGTAGAGGTAGATAAAAATAGTTTTAGTGCTAGAACAGTTGTTATTGATACTAGTATGATGAATATAGTAGCAGGTGGTGCTTTTTCTGAATTAACTAGTAAAAAAGAATCTACATTAGGATTTGGTAAAACTGATAATAATATTATCAATATAAATAATAAAATAAAAATAGATGATATTATTAAGTATGGTATGATTACAGAATTAATTGGTCGTTTCCAAATAGTACAATATAATAATTTAACTGAAGATATGATTTTAAAGCAATTAATGGATAGTGATATATCTCCAATTAGAGTAAAACAAGAGTATTTTAAGAAGAATTATCATGCTAATATAGATTTTTCTAAAGATTTTATAGCTCGTGTCTGTAAAGATTCAATTGATAAACAAGCTGGATTTAGAGGAGCTATACAAACTGTAAATCAATCATTAGTTAAAGTTAGTTTTGCTCTTCAAAGTGAACCTTTAGGTGATAAAATGGTATTTATTACTGAAAAGACTATTGATAATCCAAAAATATATACAATAAAAAAATAGTTTTTTAAACTATTTTTTTGTATACTTCTTCAACTGGTAATAACTCATCATTATCATATACAGGTATTATATGTAAATGAAAATGTTTTACTTCTTGTGGTTTACCATTATTTTGAATTAATGAACATCCTTTGATATCTAGTTTTTCTTCATACATTTTTGTAAGTTTTTTTGCTGTATCAAATACATGTATTAATGTATCATTATCAATAGTATTAATATCTAAAGTATGATTTTTAGGTACAATTAATGTATGACCATTTGCTTTAGGATTAATATCTAAAAATGCTATTACAACATCATCTTCATATACTTTATTACATGGTATATCTCCATTAACTATTTTACAAAAAATACAATCCATAATATCACTCTCCATAAGTATTATAACATATTTCTTTATTTTTAAGTCATTATTTAGTATAATAAATTATGGAGTTGGTTCTATGCATATATTAGAAATAAAAAATTTAAAAGTTAAAGTAGAAGATAAAACTATATTAGATGGTTTTAATTTAGTTATAAAAAGTGGTGAAACTCATATTATAATGGGTCCTAATGGTACTGGTAAAAGTACTTTATCAAAAGTAATAATGGGCGATCCTAATTATTCTGTTATAAATGGTGATATTATTTTTGATGGAGAAAGTATACTTGATAAGACTGTAGATGAAAGAGCTAAGTTAGGACTTTTTTTAACTATGCAATCACCTATTGCTATAGAAGGGGTTAGTAATGCTGATTTTTTAAGAACTGCAGTACATGAAAAAGAAAAAACTAATTTTAAATTATTTCAATTTATTAAAGAGTTAGAAAGTGTTTCAGAACAGTTAGAATTTAATAAAGATTTTATTCATAGAGATATTAATGAAGGTTTTAGTGGTGGAGAACGTAAAAAGAATGAAGTATTACAAATGTATATGTTAAAACCTAATATTGTTATGCTTGATGAAATAGATTCTGGATTAGATGTAGATAGTTTAAAAATAGTTGGTGAAAATATTACAAAGTATAAAAAAGAATCTAATTGTGGTTTACTAGTAATTACTCATTATCAAAGATTATTAGATTATATTAAACCTGAATTTGTACATATTATGACAAATGGTAAAATAGTAAAAAGTGGAGATAAGAAACTTGTTAAATATATAGAAGAAAATGGATATGGAGAAATGAAGGAAGAAAAAAAGACAATAACTAGTACTTGTATCGTGAAGGATATTTTAAAAAATGAATAGAATAATAATAGATAAAGAAAATATTATAGAAGATAAAATTACTAAGAATATAGAATTGATTAAAGTATCTAATGAAAAAGTAATAGTTAATGTTTTAAAAAGTAGTGATCTAGAGATAGAGTATTTATTTGATAATAATAATATAGATATAGAATTTAATATTAGTTCAAATGTAGATTTTAATTTATTTGAATTTAAAAAAGGTAATAAAGGAAATACTAATTATACATATAATTTATCAGAATATAGTAATGTATTTATAAATAAATTTGAATATATAAATTGTAATAAAGAATTTATTATAACTAATTTAAATGGTTATAAAGCTAAATTTGAATATAATTTTAAATCTATATCTACAAATAGTGAAGAATATGATATGGTAGTTAGACATAATTATAAGGATACGATAAGTGAGATAAGAAATAATTCTGTATGTTTAGATAATGGAAAAGTTTCATTTCAAGTATCTGGTTATGTTGATAATGGTATTAAAGATTGTATTATTAATCAAAATAATCATATAATTAATTTAACAAATAATAAGTGTGAGATAAAACCAAATTTATATATTAATGAGTATGATACTACAGCAAATCATTCTGCTCTTATAGGCGGATTTGATAATAATGAGTTATTTTATATGCAGAGTAGGGGTATTTCATTAATAGAGGCAAAAAAATTACTTATAAAAGGTTTTTTACTTAGTAATATGAGTAATAAGAAAATGATTAAAATTATTAATGATATTATAAAAGAATATTGGAGGTGATATTATTAATCGTGAAGATTTTAATATATTAAATAGTAATATTATTTATTTTGATAATGGTGCTACTACATTAAAGCCTAGTATATTAGCTGAAACTATATCAGATTATTATAATAATTATAGTGCTAATACACATCGTGGTGATTATGATCTAAGTTTAAAAGTAGATGAAGAGTTTGAGAAAAGTAGATATTTAATAAGTAAATTTATTAATTGTAATAATAATGAAATAATATTTACTAATAATGCTACTGATGCTTTAAATAAAATAGTACTAGGTTATTTTGATAAGTATTTAAATGATAATGATGAGGTATTATTATCTCATAGTGAGCATGCATCAAATATATTACCTTGGTTTGAATTAGCTAAAAGGCATGGTATAAAAGTTAAATATATAAAGCAAACAGAAGAACATACAATTACATTAGATAATTTAAAGAAAAGTATTACTAGAAATACTAAAGTTATTTCTTTAGCACATATTACTAATGTAATTGGAGATATTAGACCTATTAAAGAAATTATAGAGTTTGCGCATTTAAATAATATTTTAGTTATTGTAGATGGTGCTCAATCAGTACCTCATATCAAAGTAGATGTTAAAGATCTAGATGCTGATTTTTTAGTTTTTTCAGCACATAAAATGTGTGGCCCTACAGGACTAGGTATATTATATGGTAAATATGATTTATTAAAAAAGATGAAACCATTAATTGTTGGTGGAGGAATGAATGGAAGTTTTGAAGAAGATGGTGAAGTATTATATAATGAACCACCATACTTTTATGAAGCTGGAACTCCAAATATAGCTGGTGTAATTGGATTTGGTAGTATTATAAAGTATTTAACAGATATAGGTATGGATAATATACATAAGCATGAAGTAGAATTAAAGAAGTATGCAATTAGTAAATTAAAACAAATAGATAATATAGTAATATATAATGAGGGTACAGATTCAGGTATAATAGCATTCAATTATAAAGATATATTTGCTCAAGATTTAGCAATATATCTTAATAAATATAATATATGTGTAAGAGCTGGTAATCATTGTGCTAAAATATTAAAGAAAGAAATTAATATTAAAAATACTTGTCGAATTAGTTTTTATTTCTATAATACTAAGGAAGAAATAGATAGATTAATAGAAGTATTAAGTAATCCTAATATAAAAAATGAAATAATATAATTAGAATATAATTTATTTATATTCTTTTTTTATTGCTTTTAGATATTTATATATGTATAATATAGGTGAAAAGTGAGGATATATAAATGGATATAAAACAATTAATAGAATTCAAAGAAAAATTAGAAATTGAAAAAAATAAAGAAGATAAATATGTTATTGTAATTGGAGATAACGGGTATGAGTTTAAATCATCATTTAATAATTTTAATGATGAAAGATTATTAAATGATTATAAAAAAATAGAAAATACTAAAGAATTTATAAAACAAATTGAATTTACTCTTGAAAAAATTGTTAGAGAGTCAGTAAATAATAATATTTCATTTGATAAAATTTCAATGAAAACAGAAGTAGGATGTTTATGTACTCCTATATTTAAAGAAAGATTATTTATGAGAATGAAATATTCCAATAGTTTTATTAATGGTGATTGGTATGAGACTATTTCTGATGTAGAGAAATATGATAATCTTAAAGCATGTGATAATATATGTAATAAATATGTTCCAATTGTATTTAGATGGAAAATAGGTAATTATGATAACAATATTTCAAAATTAGATGAAATTAAGTTTAGAAATAATAGTGATTATTATGAATTATTTGATAGTAATATTCCTCAAAAGATAGTTGGAATTGTTGATTTTGATAAATTCATTTATATGGTAAAAAGTGTATTAGGATATGATATATCTATGATAAGTAGTGATAATGAAAATATAGAAATATTTAATTTTAATCATTATTTAGAACAAATAATAAATTGTTCTTATTTAGAAAAAAGTACTGGTGTTATTTTAAGTGCTAATTTTGAAAAGAATAAAGTATATAGTATAAAAAAGTAATATTGATTTTAATTTGATGTAAGCCAAGATTATTGGCTTTTTCTATTTTTTGTGATAATATATAATATGGAGGATATATATGAAGGATGATAAAAATAATGTTATTCCATTATTTGTTAATGGTGAATTAAATGATAGTACTAGAAGAAGAAAAGCGCTTAAAATAAACGAAGTTAAATTACCTACTAAGAGGTTTGGTGCTGCTGATCTATTTTTAAGTTTTATTGGATTATTATTAGTTGGTTATGGTTTATATAGTGTTTTTTATAAAAATACTAATGAGAATAAAAATAGTAATAGTAATATATCTAATTCAAATATAACTTCTAATGAGATTAAAAATGATAAAATAGAAATTAATTATACTAAGTATATTGAATTAACTGCTATTGAAGAAAAGAATGTATTTAGTTCTGATGATAAAGTAATTTTTAATAGTGATGGTCAAGTAAGTAATTTATCTAACAATGCTAAATTAGCTTTAGCGTCTAAGGTAGCAAATAAACATACAATAAATGGTAAATCATATATATTAGAAGAAGAAATGGATAAAAGCATAAAAAATCTATTTGGTAATATTAATTATACTAAGTCAAAATTTGTAATGGGAAATGAACTATATACTTATAATCAAGAGACTAAAAGATATTATTTAATGGATAATTCAGAAAAATATAATTTGACATATAAAAGATATAATTATTCTATAGTTGATAAGCAGGATAATAAAATGATTATAAAGAATTATATTGGTTATACTGACAATAATAATACTTTTAGTACTACATTAGGTAATACTAGATTAAATGTAGTTATAAGTAATGATAATATAAAGGATAATATAAATAGTTTAAAATATTATGAATATGAGTTTATAAAAGAAAATGATGGATATAAATTAATAAGTATTTTACTTAAATAGGAGGTATAATGAAAAATAAAAAAGATAGTAATTTAGGAATAATTATTTTACTAATAGTATTAGTTGGTTCTATTGGTTTTGTATTTTTATATTTAAATATGAATAATAAAAATAATACCCCAAA
>JAEEGL012874157.1_pt1 | contig 11402 bp, 7 predicted proteins | sample 9134231 | NCBI WGS metagenome assembly JAEEGL01 (sample SAMN16246548, study PRJNA631951) | gut metagenome | biome: gut microbiome; feature: rumen; material: fiber-attached | host: Bos | place: Iran: Karaj | collected 2018-10
AGCCTGATACAATGCGGCCTCTGTCTTCAGATCGAGAGCGCTTGTCGAATCGTCAAGGATCAGGACCGGGCTTTGACGCAGCAGAGCTCTCGCGATCGCGACTCTCTGCCTCTGTCCGCCGGACAGACTGTATCCTCCTTGGGCGACCATGGTCTGATAGCCCTCGGGCTGCTCCATGATAAAGCCGTCGGCCTGAGCGTATGAGGCCGCCTCTCTGATCTCTTTGTCAGTGGCATCAGGATCACCGTAGGCGATGTTATCCCTGATCGTCTCGGCAAAGAGCTCACTCTTCTGCAGACAGACGGTCACGGCTGACCGCAGAACCTTCTTACTGTAACGGCGCACGTCGATGCCGCCGACCTTGACTGTGCCCGCTGTGACATCATAATAGCGAGGTATCAGGTTAATCAGACTTGTCTTACCGCAGCCGGTGGCTCCGACGATTGCTACTGTCTCACCGCTGTTGATCTTCAGATTGACATCGCGCAGGATCTCCTGAGTCTGTCCCGGATAATGGAAACTGACATGGTCAAAGACTACCTCCCCGCTCCGCCTGCCTGTCAGCGGTCTCTCCCTGTTGAGTACGCCGTCCTCTATATCAGGTTTGTCTTCAAGGATCTCGGCAAGGCGCTTGCCGGATACCATGCCGCGGGACATCGTCTGAAATATCATGGCGAGCATCATCATACCGTTGAGTATCTGGGAAATATAAGTGATCGCCGCCATCACGGTACCGGGGAGGACAGAACCGGCTTTGACCTGATATCCTCCGATCGCGATGATCGCGACTACTCCGAGATTGAGCACGATATTCATGACCGGCCGGAGAAATGACATCAGCACCGTCACCTTGAATTGCGTTTTCAGCAGTTCTTCCTGCGTCATGTCAAACCGTGCGCTCTCCCGCTCCTCCTGAACGAAAGATTTGACTACACGGATACCGGAGATATCCTCCTGGATGACACTGTTCAGATCGTCAGTTTTTTTCTGAAGCAGATTAAACAGCGGATTGGTCTTCCACACTATAAAGATGATGTCAGCAAGGATCAGGGGCAGCGCCACAGCCAGCACAACGGAAAAAGACAGATTAAGTGTGACCAGTGCAAAAGTGCCGCCCGCAAACAGCATCGCGCAGCGCACTACTGTACGGATCATCATGGAAAACACCTGTTGAACCTGATCTACATCGCCGGTCGTCCGTGTGATCAGCGAACCCGTCGAAAAATGATCGACCTCCTGAAATGAAAAATGCATGATGCGCGTAAAACAGTCTTTGCGTATATCATTGCCGGCGCTCTTTGCCGTCAGATTGACAAAGACACCGGAGAGGATCCCGGCAACACTGCCGGCGATCACAAGCAGTATCATCCTTATCCCCACTGAAATGACCAGCGATATGTCCGGATGCCCTGAACCACCGACGCCCAGAATTCCCTCATTGACGATACGCGCCATCATACGCGGCTGAATGAGATCGAGAGTGACCTCTGCCACCATGAATCCCGCACCGAGGAATGCGAGAAATATATACTTTTTAGCGTACGAAAATATGGTCCTCATGCATTTATTTTACATCGATATCCCTTTGTTATTCAACTGTGCAGCATACAAAAAGGCTGCCGCACCCGGCCGGTGCAGCAGCCTCACAAATGACTTGTCAATACTCTTTAGACTTCTGCCTTGAGCTGTGCTTTTTCAGCGATATCCTCCTCAGGCTTGAATCTCTCTAGTATCTTCGGCTTGCGCTTTGTGATCAGATCATGATTGCGTACGCGCCACGGAATGATACCGTCCGGACGAACGATCAGCATGATGACGAGCACAGCGCCGTAGATCAGCTGCTGGAAGTCCGCGAAATCACGGGTCTTCTCGGTGATGATCGCAAGCACGAAAGCTCCGAGCACAACGCCGATCGAATTGTCCATGCCTCCCAGGATGACCATACAGATCAGCATCAGGGATTTCTGGAAATTGTAAGTCGCAGGACCGACATAGCCCTCCAGACCTACAAACAGCGCGCCGGCAAGTCCGCAGTACATACCGCCGATGACGAACGCAAACAGCTTCGTTCTGGAGACATTCATGCCCATACACATGGCTGCGATCTCATCCTGCGCCACTGTATTCATCGCGATACCTGTCCGTGAAAAGTACACTCGCATAGCAATGTATGTACAGATCACAAGGAACACGATACAGAGCAGCAGATACGGAATCTGCGGGGACATTCGGATACCGAAGATGGTATAGCGCTTGTAGAGTTCAAAGCCGAACAGCTTATATCTCTCCACGCCTGACATACCGTCATCTCCGCCTACATACGGCCATACCCTGACGAGCTCAGTAAATGCCAGCTGGATCGCCATGGTGACCAGCGACAGATAATAGCCCTTGGTCTTCAGTGTCGGAAGTCCGATCAGGAATCCGAAGACACCCGAGAAGACCACGCCCGCAAGCATTCCAAGCCATGGATTGAAGCCCATCTTAACTGTGAAGATACCGACAGTGTAGGCACCGATACCCATGAACGCCGCAGGGGCAAAGTTGGTCATATCCGTCGAACCCATCTGGAAGTTAAGTCCCAAACAGGCGATACCGTATATGACTGCGAGCGTCGCTATATGAGCGACATAGACATTGTCAGTCAGGCTGAACGGATAGAGGATCCCCAATACCAGTGCAGATATCAAAGCCGTCTTCTTGTGCCTGATATACAGATCAAAGATCTTATTTATCAAATCGAATCGATTCACCACCAGGATCGCGATGATCACTGCAGCAATGATCGCCAGACTGATCATATATTCTGACATGACTGTGAAATAGATCAGCAAAAACAGGATCAGATTGCAGAAGATTACCGCGAACGGTGAATCAAGTAGTTTATTCTTCTTCATAGTGTTCACCTTCCCATCCGTCATGCTCAACCGTCAAACTTTCTCAGCCACCTTCTCGCCTATGATACCTTCCGGCTTAAAGACGATGAAGATGATGACGACAAGAAAAGCGATGACGTTCTGGAATTTGGTTCCTCCCGGAACCAGGCCGGCTGTAAAGACCTCAACGAAGCCGAGCAGCATACCGCCGATAACAGCGCCCCAGGTGCTCTTCAAACCTCCGACGACCGCGGCGGAGAATCCCTTGGTACCGTACATGGTACCACCGTCAAAACGGACGATAGTCTGATAGTTACCGAGCAGGAATCCGCCAATCGCAAGAAGCACACCTCCGATAATGAATGTCCAGCGGATAGTGCTCTTGACATTGACACCTGTCATCAGCGCCAATTCCTTATTCTGCGAAATAGCCTGCATAGAAAGACCCATCTTCGTCTTGTTAAGGAAGAAGAACAGCGCCAGCAGGATGATCGCAACTACTGCGATAATGATCAGATTACGCTGCAGCGTCGTGCCGTTGGCTGCTATCAGCTGAGGCATGGACTGCGGGTTGCGTCCGCCGACAACGGTCTTCGGATCATCGACCCGCGTAGCCGCTTGCGCCGCACTGTTGACTACCGGCCTGAAGATCAGACCCAGCACTTCCTTGATGACAACACCGAGCGCGATAGTTGACAACAGCGGCATCAGTGCAGAGGATTTCTCGAACGGTTTTACAGACACGCGGTAGGTGATCAGACCAAGCGCCACACAGAGTATGGAGGCGATGATCAGCAGGATCAGCACCGCGACGATGGTCGGCACTGCCTGGAAGACACCCGCGGAGTAAATGATCGTATAGGCACCTATGATAGAGAAGGCACCGAAGATCGCAATATCACCGCAGCAGAACACGACCACATCAAGGACACCGAAAAAGAGGCAGTATCCGATGGCGACCAACGTGTAAGTACAGCCGCAAAGGATAGCACTCATTAATAAATTCCCGAATCTACCCATCAGGACGATCTCCTTTCGTTCTACTACTAATACTTAACCGGCGCCCTGCCCTGTTTGGACAGGGCGCCGTATATGATGCTAGGAAAATCTTGAGCTAGTCGAGATTATTTGCCGGGGAATGCACGCTTGCCGCTTGCATACTCGGAGTCATCATAGACTGTCCACTTGCCGTCCTGAACCACGTTCAGATAAGCAGCAACGAGCTCTGTCTGTCCGATCTCATCAAATGTCGTTGTACCCATGATTCCATCGAAAGAGCCGTCCTTGATCGCATCGCGCATCTTCTCGGGAGTGACATCATCGCCGCACTCCTTGAGCGCCTGAAGCAGGATCTCAGCTGCTGTGTAGGCATAAGGTGTGTAGGCACCGATCGGCTCTGAGAATCCGGCTGCCTCATAGTCCTCGATGAACTTCTTGCCGCCGTCTGTTGTCTCAAGAACGATACCGGGCTTAACGACCAGAGCGCCCTCAGCTGCCTCTGCCGGAATCTTCAGGAAGTCTTCTGAATAGTTACCGGAGATACCGCAGAACAGAGCGTCTACCTTCTCCTCAAACATCTGCTGCTTCAGCAGAGAACCTTCGGTGACGACACCGCCCCAGTATACGCAGTCAGCGCCGGAGCTCTTGACCTTGGTCAGGATCGCACGGAAATCGACAGTGCCTTCCTGCACTTCCTCGACACCTACCGGCTCCAGACCGCGATCTTTCAGCTCAGCCTTGAAAGCCTTGGTATTACCTGCGCCGTAAGAAGTCGTATCGGAAATGATGAACACTTTCTTGTAGCCCATGTCATCCAGGACTGCCTTGGCCAGCGGGATATTCTCCTGCACATCTGTCGGAGCGGAACGGGTGATCCACGGATAGTTCTCCTCGCTGGTCAGATCAGAAGCGATAGCTCCCCAGATCAGCAACGGGATCTCAGCCTCTTTGAAGACCGGGATCGTGGCCTCGGCAACACCACTGTTCCAGTGGCCGGTGGCCGCTACTACATCCGGATCGGAAACGATCTTCTGAGCACCTGCCACACCCGCGGAGGGATCAGATTTGTCATCGATTTCGATCATCTCGATCTTATAGTCAAAATCGCCGGACTCGTTGGCCTGATCGATAGCCAGCTTGAATGCATTACGGGCAGCTGCGCCCTCAGCAGCATTCGCACCGGTGATCGGGGACAGGAAACCGAGTTTGACGGTACCACCACCGCCACCATCAGATGATCCGCCGCCGCTGCCGCCGCAGCCGGTCAGCATCAGACCGCCGACCATACACAGTGTTAAAGCAATTGCGATAACTTTTCTTTTCATCTTGTTCCTCCTCTTACTCTATGACATGACCGGGTTGTCCAAAATAGCGCTGTCACGGATCTCATCGGGGCTTCCCTCAAAAATGATCTGGCCCTTCTGGATGATGTAACCGTAATCTGACACACCCAGTGATTTAACAACGTTCTGTTCCACCAGCATGATAGACATGCCGTTTTCCTGATTTAATCTCTTGACGATCCTGAACACTTCGTCGACAACGATCGGTGCCAGTCCGAGTGACGGCTCATCCATGATCAGAAGAGCCGGCTTATTGATATAAGCTCTCGCAAGTGCCAGCATCGTTCTCTCTCCGCCTGACAGTGTGCCCGCCTTCTGCTGAAGGCGTTCCTTTAAGACCGGGAAAGACTCATAGGCCTCTTCAAGCCTCTCGGCAAGAAGGTTCTTGTCATCGATGTTATAGGCACCGAGCCGCAGATTCTTCTCGACGGTCATCTTCGGGAAAGTACCTGTCTCCGCACTTGAGACCTGTATGCCTCCCGCCACTCTCTTGTGAGTAGGCAGGTTCGTGATGTCTTTGTCCAGGAAAGTAATCGTTCCCTGGTCAGCTTTGACCATACCCAGAATCGTCTTCACAAGTGTGGTCTTACCGGCTCCGTTGGCGCCGAGGATCGTACAGATCTCCCCCTCGCGCAGACGGAAAGAAACATCCATCAGCATCGGAATACGGCCGTAAGATGTGTAAAGATCTTTAACTTCCAACAACAGATCGTTTTTACTCATCTTCATCACCTCCTCCGATATAGGCATCGATGACATCCTGATCATTGATGATCTCCTGATAAGTACCCTCTGCGATCTTCTCACCTGCGTTGAAGACGACGATGCTGTCCGGGACCTTCTCCATGACCTGCATATCGTGTTCGATAATGATCACGGCTGATCCCTTCATCTTGTCTTTGACCATTCTGATCTCATCCATCATGGTCATCGTCTCATCATCATTCAGGCCGGCTGTCGGCTCATCGAGGAGCAGCAGCTTCGGATTGCTGAGAAGTGCTCTGGTGATCTCAATGCGGCGTCTGTCAATATGCGGAATGTTCTTGGCAAGATCAAAACGGCGGTCCACCAGCTTCGGATTGAACATGGACAACAGATCAAGCGCGCGGTCCAGCTCGTCATAGATCTCGTTGTTGACCTTTTTCGGACGGAATACACTGTCAAACAATGAGTAGTCCTGCGATGTATAGCAGCCGACAAGAAGGTTGTCCGCCACGCTCTGCTCCCAGCACAGACGGCTGGACTGATAAGTACGCGACATTCCTTTCCTGTACACTTCATGCGGCTTAAGCCCGCGGATCTGCTCTCCGTCCAGATAAACCTCTCCGGAAGTCCCTTTATACCTTCCGTAAATACCGCTGATGATATTCAGGAAAGTCGTCTTTCCGGATCCGTTCGGTCCAATCAATCCGACGATCTTGTTGGCCTCGACATTGAAATCAACATCTTTAACGGCCCATAATCCGCCAAAATTAATTGAGATATTTTTTGTTTCCAACAATGCCATAAGATTTTCCTCGCATTTTGAGTGAAATCATCCTTCTTCACTTGTTAAGCTAAACTACTTTGGGAATTAAAACTGATCAGCACATCGGACTACCCTCCTGTTTCTATTTAAGGATACTCTCTGTTATATATAATGTACCACGCATTCGACTGTTGCGTCAACAAGAAACGCGCATCTTTTGTCGCTAAATGATCATAACTGATTGAAAATGATTGAATTTGTCAGAACAAAAACTGCCGCATTCGCAGGAATGCGGCAGTCTCTCATCATGATATTCAGTTTTATTTGGCGTAATCGGTCACTCTGGATTCCCGGATGACATTGACTTTGATCTGTCCCGGATAATCAAGCGAGTCCTCGATCTGCTTCGAAATGTCACGGGCCATAATGACCATATCGGCATCCGAAACTTCCTCAGGAACCACCATTACACGAATCTCCCGACCTGCCTGTACGGCAAAGGATTTCTCAACCCCCTGATGCTGATCGGCGATCTCTTCCAATTCCTTCAATCTGTTGGTATATGTCTCTAAAGCTTCTCTGCGGGCACCCGGTCTGGCCGCGGATATCGCATCTGCCGCCTGTACTATGCAGGCGATAAGCGACTCCGGTTCGACATCGCCGTGGTGCGCTTCGACCGCATTGATGATCAACGCGGATTCTTTGTACTTACGGCACAGGTCCGCACCGATCTGGATATGCGATCCCTCGACCTCATGATCGACTGATTTGCCGATATCGTGCAGAAGTCCGGCTCTCTTGGCCTGTCGGACATCAAGCCCGATCTCTCCTGCCAGTACACCGGAGATCTGCGCCACCTCGATCGAATGCTTGAGCGCATTCTGACCGAAACTGAAGCGGAACTTCATACGGCCGAGGAGCTTGATCAGCTCCGGGTGAATGCCGTGGACACCGACTTCAAGAGCGGCGGCTTCGCCGGCCTCGCGGATCGACGCCTCGACCTCTTTTTTGGCCTTTGCCAGCATCTCCTCGATGCGGGCCGGGTGGATCCGGCCGTCTACGATCAACTTCTCCAGCGCGATCCTCGCGATCTCCCGGCGTACCGGGTCAAATCCCGAGAGCACGACCGCATCCGGTGTGTCATCGATGATCAGTTCGACGCCTGAAAGGCTCTCGATCGCTCGGATATTGCGTCCCTCGCGGCCGATGATGCGGCCTTTCATCTCATCGCTCGGAAGCTGGACAACGGAGATCGTGGACTCGGCCACATGGTCGGCTGCACAGCGCTGGATCGCGGTGATAACAGCCTCTTTCGCGTTCTTGTCAGCTTCCTCTTTGGCCAAGGTCTCTTGCTCTTTGATCAGCTTGGCCATATCCAGTTTGACATCTTCTTCAACAGATTGCAGTAATTGTTCTTTCGCCTGATCGGAGGTGAGTCCGGAGATTCGTTCCAGTTCCTGTACGCGCCTGGCACTGAGTTCCTTCACAGCTTCTTCGCGCTTCTGAAGGTTCGCCTCTCTGTTCTGGCACTGCTTCTCTCGTTTCTCGATCGCATCCAGTTTTCTGTCGACAGATTCCTCCTTCTGGTGGAGCCTGTTTTCCTGAGCTTTGATTTCCTGTCTGCGCTCGCGGGTCTCTTTCTCCAGTTCGTTCTTGCTGCGGATCGATTCTTCCTTGATCTCCAGCTTCGCTTCACGGATCTTTTCATCCCGCTCTTTCACGGCATCGTCGATGATCTCCCGCGCCTTTTTCTTGGCATTGCCGATCTCGGAGTCCGCATCTTTTTTCAGACTTGAGATCGTCAGGGATCTCACGGCTAACGCTGTGATAATTACGAGAGCTACTGCCACCAGAACATAAATAATTGTTACTGGCACAGGAGCACCTCCTTTATGCAATTGACAAAATACTACAAACATCATTTTAGTTTCTTCACTATATTTTGTCAAGATGATAACAAGCGAGCGCTATATATGCTATCGGACTTGATAACAGTCTTCCATAATCGTATAAATTATTGTAAAATGATGTCTGACGGGAGGCAGATATGGCACTCGACGGTATCTCGATCGCCGCACTGGTCGATCAGTTCAAAACCAATCTCCTGGACGCGCATGTAGAGCGCATCATCCAGCCGCAGCCGGAAGTCATCCAGATCAGTTTTAAGACGCAGGATGGCATCAGACGGCTGTGCCTGAGCGCCAACGCCTCTCTCCCCTATCTGTATGAATCCGAGAAAAACCTGTCGGCGCCGCTTAAAGCGCCCACCTTCTGTATGCTTCTGCGCAAACATATCGGCAAAGGCCGACTCATCGGCATCAATCAGCCTTCGCTGGAGCGCATCGTACAGTTCCGGTTCTCACATCTGACTGAAATGAAGGATGAGGACACCGTCACACTGGTCGCGGAGATGATGGGGAAGTACTCCAATCTGATCCTCGTCAGCAGCCGCGGTCAGATCCTCGGCGCTATCCGGCCTGTCTCAGGCAATGTCAGCTCGCTGCGCGAAGTGCTTCCCGGAAGGGAATACTTCCTGCCGGACAGCCTGATGAAGATCAATCCGCTGGAAGTGGAGGAAAATGATTTCAAAGAGGCCGTCTGCTCGCATCCGGGTTCTGTATATCAGGCTCTGATCGCCACTTATGCCGGCATCTCACCCTCCACTGCCTATGACCTGTGTTACCGGGCAAATATCGAAGACAAACTCCCCTCCGGCGATCTTGACAAAGAGCAGACTGCCAGGCTGTATCAGGCATTTCATGAAATGATGAGCAGAGTATCGCGTCATGACTTCGATCCCTGCATCTGTTATGAGCACAAGCGTCCCAAAGAATGCTGCGCACTGGTTCCCGCCACCTTCCCTGAGGAGTCAGTCCGGCACTACAAAAGTATTTCAGAGGCGCTGGAACAATACTACAGCGAACGTGCAGCGCAGACATTCATCCGGCAGAAATCCTCGGATCTCCGCCATATCATCACGATGCATCTGGATCGCGCAAACCGAAAATACCATATACAGAAAAAACAGCTGGAAGACACGAACAACAAAGACACCTACCGCCTGTACGGCGAAATGATCCAGAGCTACGCTTATATGATCCAGCCCGGTCAGACAAAACTCACAGCTGATTCCTTTGAGACCGGTGAGCCGATGTCCATACCGCTGGATCCCAGACAATCTGCGCAGAAGAATGCACAGAAGTATTTTGCCAAATATGCCAAGATGAAGCGCACTTACGACGCGCTCAGCGAATTGATCGGCGAGACGGCTCAGGAGATCGCCTATCTGGAATCCGCACTCTGCAACCTCTCACTGACTACGACCGATGAGGATCTGAATGCTCTCAGGGCTGAACTCGCAGGTGCCGGATACGCCAAGCGCAAAGGCCTCGGCAAAAAGAAGTCAGAGGCTTCCAAGCCGCTGCATCTGATCTCTTCAGACGGATATGATATTTTCATCGGGAAAAACAATCTTCAGAACGACGAACTGACCTTCAAGCTTGCAGGCAATAAGGACCTCTGGTTCCACGCCAAGCAAATGCCGGGCTCCCATGTTATCGTGCTTACGCACGGCGAGGAAGACCTGCCTGACCGCCTCTATGTCGAGGCAGCTTCTGCCGCAGCTTACTATTCGCGCGGCCGAGGCGCATCCAAAGTCGATGTCGACTATGTCCGACGCAAGGAAGTGAAGAAACCCGGCGGCGCACGCCCGGGTTACGTCATCTACCACACCAATTATTCGATCACGGTCGAACCTTCCATCGACTCTCTCAAACCTGTGGATTAAGCTTATTTTTAAACATCTATCTCATTTAAAAAGGAGCCGTACATCGGCTCCTTTTTATTGCAATCAGATTCGAGTAAGCCTGTAAGCCGGGTTCTGTCATGTACAGTCATCTATCTTGGCCGTCCGTCACCGGGCGGCTCATCGCGGCCACCGCAGAACGCGGCGGGCCACCGCATAGTTCTGCTTTGCCTTGCTTCGGATGGGGTTTACATCTGCCCCGGCCGTTACCGGACGGGCGGTAGTCTCTTACACTGCCTTTCCACCCTTACCCGCATACACGGGCGGTCTGTTTCTGTTGCACTGGCCTTGGAGTCACCTCCACCGGACGTTATCCGGCATCCTGCCCTGCGAAGCCCGGACTTTCCTCTGCCGGCAAATGCCGACAGCGACTGTATGTCTTGCTCGGATCACTATGTATTGTCACACCAGACCATCGCTCTGGTGTAGGGGTGCCGTACGCACGGCACAAACGTCATTTTACAGGGATGCGTGTAATGAGTCAAGCTTTGCTGTGCTCATGCACTTCGTCGACCGCCAGCTTGTCCCTCAACGCCGCTTCAGATGCCATCTCATCACAGCGTTCATTCTGCGGATGTCCGGCATGTCCTTTTACCCATTCATAAGTCACATCATGGCCGTCCATCGCTTTCAGGAGTCTCTCCCAGAGATCGACATTCTTTACGGGAGTCTTGTCGCTCCTCCTCCAGCCCTTCTTCTGCCAGGAGTCGATCCAGTGCTTGCGGAAAGCCTCAGTCACGTATTTGGAATCCGTAAAGACAGTTACTTTACAGGGGCGCTTGAGCTCCTCCATGCCGGCGATCACGCCCATCAGTTCCATACGGTTATTCGTCGTCTTGCGATAGCCGACGGCGAGCTCTTTCACATGTGTCTTTCCTCTGGAATCCACATATTCCAGGACCGTGCCGAAT
>JAEEGL012950321.1_pt1 | contig 11402 bp, 15 predicted proteins | sample 9134231 | NCBI WGS metagenome assembly JAEEGL01 (sample SAMN16246548, study PRJNA631951) | gut metagenome | biome: gut microbiome; feature: rumen; material: fiber-attached | host: Bos | place: Iran: Karaj | collected 2018-10
AAGCCTCAGGAGCAAATAACTCCCGGGGCTTTTTTAGTGCCGTTTTCAACGTAAAACGACATGGGGCAACATCGGCCACATCGAATGTCGGCCCGTAACATGATCCGACGTAAAACGACATCGGGCAACATGGAACGACATCGGCAACATCGGATGTCGGCCGGCAACATGATCCAACGTAAAACGACATGGGACGACATAGCGCAACATCGAATGTCGCCGGGCAACATGGCGTGACATAAGATAACGCGGGTCGACATCAGACGACATTCCGAAACGGCCCAAAACAAACCGCGTAACTGCGGGCTTTTTTCGGCAACGTAAAACGACGTAGTGCAACATGATCCGACGTAAAACGACATCGGACGACATAGCCCGACATAGCACGTTGCCGGGCAACATGATACGACATGGCCCGACATAGGATGTTACCGGGCAACATGATGCAACATAGCCCGACATCGCATGTCGGCCGGCAACATGATGCGACGTAAAACGACATACCGCGACATCTGGCAACATAGCCGACTTAGGCACGTTGCGATGTCACATCCTGGTGGAAAGGAGGAAGAAAATGCCCTACAAACCAGCAAAACCGTGCGGCTATCCTGGATGCAAGGAGCTAACGCACGGCAGATACTGTGAGGAACATGAGAAGATGGAGCGCCGTAGATACGAGAAGTACGACAGAGATCCTGCTGTACGCCGTAGATATGGCCGGGTTTGGAAACGGATACGAGACTCCTACGTGAAAACACATCCCTTTTGTGAGGATTGCTTCGAGAAGGGGATACTCGTTCCGGTTGCTGAAGTCCACCACATCAAACCCTTATCCGAGGGCGGAACGCATGAGCGCAGCAATTTAAAATCTTTGTGCAAGAGCTGTCACTTGAAAGCTCATGGCGAAAGAGGAGCGCTAGCGGTCCGGGAGTACACCTATTAACATCTCCTTTCAGTGCACCCCACAAGGTCCGTCGGTGCTGTGTTTGCAGATTTAAGTGTCTGCAAATGCAGTATTGGCGCGGGGTGGGGCGGGTGCAAATCTCTAAAACCGCACGGGCACTGGAACGGCGCAGGACCCTCGCGCACAAAAAAGGGAATTCAAAGGGGGTATAAGCCCCCTGGCTTAAAAAGGAGTATCAAAAATGGCTAAGGACGGGACTTTGCGGGGCGGTGCACGCCCTGGTGCAGGTCGCAAACCTAAGCCACTTGTAGAAAAGATCAACGCCGGTGAGTCAGCCACAGTACTTGAGCTGCCAAAACCGGCGTCTTTTGATGGAGTCGATATGCCTCCTGTAAAGGAGTACCTGAAGAAAGAGCAGAAAGTCGGTGAGGGCCTGATGGCGGAGGAAATCTACGCAGAGACTTTCGCCTGGCTAAAGGACAGGGGCTGCGAAAAGCTTGTGAACGCGCAGCTGATCGAGTCATATGCCATGAGTGTATCCAGATGGATACAGTGTGAAAATGCTATTTCGGAGTTCGGCTTCCTCGCCAAGCATCCAACAACTGGAGCGGCATGCGCTTCTCCGTACGTGGCCATGAGCCAATCGTACATGAAGCAGATCAACCAGGTATGGTATCAGATCTTCCAAGTGGTGAAGGAAAATTGCGCATCAGAGTATGAGGGATCGCCAAACGACGACCTGATGGAAAAACTATTAAGGAGTAGATCATGATCACAAAACCAACATACAGATTGCCGGCGGCTGACGATGCTGCTGGCTTTTTTATTGGCATCCTGAAAGCCTACAGGCAGTACCTGACAAATCAGGAGTTTAAGACAATCCGGGGCCAGGCACTTGCTGGCGAGGTGGAAGCAGCGAAGGTAGGCCTGACGCGGCTTCTTCGGAAGAAAGGGGTATTTAGCAATGAAGAACGTATCTAACATGACCATGGTTCCGGTAGCGGACTTAATCCCCTATGTGAATAACGCCAGAACTCATAGCCCGGAGCAGGTGATGAAGATCCGGAGCTCCCTTCGGGAATTTGGTTTTATCAATCCTGTCATCATTGACGGTAATAACAACGTGATCGCCGGCCACGGCAGACTGATGGCGGCAAAGGAAGAGGGCATTACCGAGGTCCCCTGCGTACTGGTGGATTATCTAACGGAAGCCCAGAAGAAAGCCTATATCTTGGCGGATAACCGTCTTGCTATGGATGCAGGCTGGGATGAGCAGCTCTTAAAGATCGAGATTGAGGCTTTGCAGGCAGAAGCATTTGATGTTTCCCTGGCAGGCTTTGATGAAAAGGAACTCTCGGATCTTTTTGCCGATGAAAAGAAAACGGATGTCGAGGATGATGACTTTGATTTAAACACCGCGCTGGAGAAGGCTGCCTTTGTAGAAAAGGGTGATATCTGGCACGTGGGGCGTCACACCCTCATGTGCGGCGATGCAACATCCGCTGAGGATGTGGAAGCCCTGATGGGAGGGAAGCGCGCAAACCTTATCGTGACCGACCCGCCTTACGGAGTGTCTTTTAAGAGCTCCGATGGTCTTTCCATTCAGAACGACTCTATCAAAGGGAATGAGTTCTATGAGTTTCTGTTAAAGGCCTTTCAAAACATGGCTGCCCACCTGGAAAAGGGCGGAGCCGCTTACGTGTTCCATGCGGATACGGAGGGCCTGAACTTCAGAAAGGCATTTGTGGATGCGGGCTTTCATCTAGCCGGCTGCTGCATTTGGGTGAAAAACTCCCTGGTGCTTGGTAGAAGCGATTACCAGTGGCAGCACGAACCGGTGCTGTATGGCTTTTTGCAAAACGGAAAGCACCCTTGGTATTCAGACAGATCCCAGACAACCATCTGGAACTTCAACAAGCCCAAGCGGAATAAGAACCACCCTACATCAAAGCCGCTGGACCTTCTTGGATACCCCATCGGTAATTCCAGCCAGGAGAACGGTATCGTGATTGATACCTTCGGAGGCTCGGGATCCACCCTGATGGCCTGTGAACAGACAAACCGGATCTGCTTCATGATGGAACTGGATGAAAAGTACGCTTCCGTGATCCTTAGAAGATATGTGGAAGATACCGGGGATGCAGAGAACGTATATGTAGTACGAAAAGGAGAGAGGCTTTCCTACACAGACCTGGTGAAGGAAGTCGAGGTATAAGTACACAAATAAGCCGCCACCTATTTGGTTAGATGTGTCGTTGATATTTGTAAATGACAGAGCAAATATGTGTACTACCAAAGGAAAAGGAGGCACTGAAATGAGAATACACTTCGATTTTGTAACCCCGGATGAAAGAAAAGAGTTCCTCGCAGTTCTTGAAGAGCTGACGGGGGAAAAGGCGGTGTACCACAGGGTTCCCCAATGTAACTACACCATAGGCGGGTTCCTTTTTGAAAAAAGAAACATCCTTATCTGGGAAGACAAGGAACTCACCTACATCGTGGATGCCCTTGAGGCTATGGGTTACAAGGGGACAGGCTACAAAGGTATAGCAAAGCGGACGGATAAAAATAGCGGGAATGTAAACTTGTTGGTGGATGTAAAGACGGCACCACCGAAGGTCCCCTTGGAGGTTTCTCTTCCGAGAAAAAAGTTCACGGATAGCGAAATAGAAAACCTGGAACGCATTATTGCAGCTAAGGCGGAGCTCTTTAAAAGGGCTTTTGCCTGCGAAAACATAGAGATCGTTATCGATGATGAAAAGATTACCTTTCCCTGGTTTATGCAGGGAACACGGAGAGAAGCGCAGGCCTACATCGAATTCGTAAGCGCCCTGGGGAAGATGGCTTCCACCCAAAAGAGAGTGAGCTCAAAGCCTAGGGAGATTGAAAACGAAAAATACGAATTCCGGTGTTTCCTGCTTCGCCTTGGCTTTATCGGGGATAAGTACAAAGCAACCCGGAAGGTACTCTTATCCAATCTTTCCGGATGTTCCGCTTGGAAAGCAGGGAGGGCATGCGATGAACTTCCCGAATAAAGAGACGGTTGAAAGACTACGGAGTGCCTACCCGGTTGGATGCCGGGTAGAGCTTACCTGTATGGGTGACCTCCAGGCCCCACCCATCGGAACCCTTGGAACGGTCCGGGGTGTTGATGATGCCGGATCAATCCTGGTTTCCTGGGATAACGGGAGCAGCCTGAACGTTGTATATGGCGCAGATGCCTGCAGGAAAGTGTAAATGTCACAGTATATGCTCGCAATCTTTGTGTAGTAGTTGTCTGGATATATGTGCCCTCTAGAGCGAATATACACATACCGAAAGGGAAAACAACAATACGGAGGGCAAAGACATGAAGAAAATCGAATTTTTGGAGCAGATGGCGAAGGAGAAAAAATACTACGAAGAAACCCAGGTAAACCAGACCTTCGGACTGGCTTACTTCGCAGCAAGAAGAAACGGAAACGACCTGCTTGATTTTGGCGAGGTCATCTGGCGCAGGGACGTTGAGCAGATCTGCGAAAACCTGGAAGAGTTCGAGATCAGAGAGTTTACCATTTCCAGCACTTACTCAGGACTCATCGAGATCATCGCAGAGTTTGACAAGAAAGGCTGGAAGGTAGCCGGGATCACTGAGGTAAACGCAAACTACACAGACCTCACGACAGGAAAGCTTCAGATCATCCCCGCATTCCGGATGCAGAGAGTTTAAAAGAGAGCTTGGCGGCAGAAAACTACACAATCTGCCGCCTTTATCTTTGTTACATATATGTTCTCCAATTGACTGGATATATGTGCCCTTTAGAGCGAATATACACATACCGAAAGGGAAAACACAAACGGAGGACAAAGAGATGACGAGATTTGAAAAGGACGCAAGAGACGCTTTTGAAGGAAACGAATACGAGGTACTAAAGAGAAGAAAGGCAGAGCTTGAGAGCCTTGAACGCCAGGGCAGAAACGAAAAGAACGGCTTCAAGAGAACCTGCATCGCCCAGGAGATCAAAAGACTTACGGCACAGTACAACAAGATCGGCCAGATGATCGAAGAGGGCCTTTCTCCCGAGGACATTTTCTAAGACAAAACTACACAACGAGCACCCTGAAAGATTGTGTAGATTATTCCTCCAAATTAACTGGATATATGTGCACACTAGAGCGAATATACACATACCGAAAGGGAAAACAACAAACAAGGAGGAAACAAACATGAAAAGCGGATGGCACGAAGGAACAATCGGGATCCCGGTAAACGGCACAAAGGAAACAAAGATTGCAAGCTACTGGGTAAAGACAGCCGAAGAAGCAAACGAAGACTTCGGGATCAACGGCGGCAAGATCATCAAGCTGCAGATCAAGGTAGGCGGCTACACGGTGGTAAACTACGACAGAGGCTGGGACATTGAACCGGACGAAAACGACTCGGTAGCCCTGATCGCCTACAGCATTTGCATGGATCAGTACAACTAAGAAGCGCCTAGGGGAAAGAGGCCAGAGAGAGGCCTTTTTCTCGTGGGTGCTTTTGTTATGGAGGTACATATGAGGAAACTGAAAAAGTATGTCCCCACCCGCTTTATGGCGAAGGACTCATATTATGACAAGAAAAAAGCAGACTACGCTGTAGGCTTTATCGAATGCCTATCCCACACCAAGGGTTCCTTTGCTGGTACACCATTTGAGCTGATTGACTGGCAGGAACAGATCGTAAGAGACCTCTTTGGCATTATGAAGCCAAATGGGTATAGGCAGTTTAACTACGCATATGTTGAAATCCCCAAGAAACAGGGTAAATCAGAGCTGGCCGCCGCGCTGGCTCTTTTACTTTGCTGCGGGGATGCAGAACAGAGGGCGGAGATATACGGTTGTGCAGCAGATAGGCAGCAGGCATCCATCGTATTTGAAGTGGCTGCGGATATGATCAAGCTCTGCCCGGCACTGAGTAAGCGGGTAAAGATCCTGGCATCCCAAAAGAGGATCATTTACCTACCTACAAATAGCTTTTATCAGGTGCTCTCAGCAGAAGCATATAGTAAACACGGCTTTAACATCCATGGAGTTGTGTTTGATGAGCTGCACACGCAGCCCGATAGGAAGCTCTTTGATGTTATGACCAAGGGCTCTGGAGATGCGAGAATGCAGCCTTTATATTTCTTTATCACTACGGCCGGAACGGATACGAACTCCATCTGTTATGAAGTTCACCAAAAGGCCAAGGATATATTGGAGGACAGAAAGCATGACCCGACTTTCTATCCGGTGATTTATGGGGCGGAAGAGAGTGATGACTGGACGGACCCTGAGGTGTGGAAGAAAGCAAATCCTAGTCTTGGGATCACGGTTGGTATCGATAAGGTGGAAGCAGCCTGCCAGTCTGCAAAGGAAAACCCGGGAGAAGAGAACTCTTTTCGGCAACTTAGGCTAAATCAGTGGGTGAAGCAAGCGACCAGATGGATGCCTATGGATAAATGGGATGCCTGTAGTGAACATATAGATCCTGGAGATCTGGAGGGAAGAGTTTGCTACGGCGGCCTAGACCTTTCTAGTACAACGGATATTACGGCATTTGTTCTTGTATTTCCGCCTCTTTTTGAGGAAGACAAGTTCATTGTCCTGCCGTATTTTTGGGTACCGGAAGATACGCTGGATCTGCGAGTGAGAAGAGACCATGTTCCGTACGATACTTGGGAGAAAACAGGGCACCTGAATACCACAGAGGGAAATGTGATCCACTACGGGTATATCGAGAAGTTTATCGAGCATTTGGGGGAAATCTACAACATCAGAGAGATTGCCTACGATAGGTGGGGAGCGGTCCAGTTATCCCAGGACCTCGAGGGGATGGGTTTTAATGTGGTGCCCTTTGGACAGGGTTTTGCCAGCATGTCTCCTCCCACGAAAGAGCTGATGAAGATCGTACTAGAAAAGCGGATCGCACACGGAGGACATCCGGTGCTTCGGTGGATGATGGATAACATTTTTATCAAGCAGGATCCGGCTGGGAATATCAAGATGGATAAAGCTAAGAGTACAGAAAAGATCGATGGTGCGGTAGCTATGGTCATGGCCCTGGATAGGGCGATCAGATGTGGTAACGATACCTCAGAGTCCGTATATGACGATAGAGGGATTATTGCATTTTAATCATAAACAAATTCGTTTGGGCGGTTGTAGTTGTGGCAGAGCTTGTTATCGACAAGGCTCCACCTCTTTAACTGCCCTTTGTCATATTTCTTGATCTTCCGTAGGGCGCTTTCGATGCTATCAAAGCCCTCACGGACATGGAAGGGGCCGTCCTCCGCGCTTGCATGGTAGAGGAGGATACGACGCTCCTTTGCAACCAGGCGCCAGAAATGGCCGGAGTTTTTGGACTCAAGGTTAATCACTTCCGTGGTGGCGTTCAGGATAAAGAAGTACCTGCGGCCGAGAGTCCGGATATCGGAATCATTAAACATACACTTTCTCCTTTCTTGTATTTCAAAAAGGTGGGAAGCAGCCCTGATGCGGGCGGAACTAACAGATGTGGTTATTATAACAAAAGGTTGACCAATTTGCAACTAAGGAGGTTTTTATGAACATACGGGAACTATTCGGTATTAGTAAGCCAAGGGATAAACCAGTTGATACCGTTGGAACGAACCCCTTTTTCTTTGGGCGGACAGCATCCGGAAAGATCGTCAATGAAAAGACGGCAATGCAGACAACAGCAGTATATGCTTGTGTTCGCATTCTTTCCGAGGCGATAGCCTCCCTTCCCATCCATGTTTATTCCTACAAAGATGGGGGAGGAAAGCAGATGGAGGTAAATCACCCGCTTTATCATCTGCTGCATGATGAGCCAAACCCGGAAATGACCAGCTTTACCTTCAGGGAAGTGATGATGAGCCATGTGCTCATATACGGAAATGCCTATGCGCAGATCATCAGGGATGGAACCGGAAAGGTGCTTGCACTATACCCCCTTCTTCCCAACTGCATGGATATCGAGCGGGATGATAAGGGGAAGCTCTATTACGTGTACACCAAGCAGGGTGAGGAAAACCCGAAAATTCCGGATGGGGGCCAGGTGGTCCTTAACTACGAGGATGTTCTCCATATCCCCGGCTTATCCTTTGACGGCTTAAAAGGCTATAGCCCAATCGCCATCGCAAAGGGGGCGGTTGGATTGATGATTGCCGCGGATGAGTACGGCAGTAGCTTTTTTAAGAACGGGGCCAATCCTGGAGGTGTCCTGGAGCACCCTGGGGTCCTTAAGAACCCGGATAAAGTAAGGGAGTCCTGGAACAGCGTTTATCAGGGAAGCGGAAACGCCCATAGGGTAGCGGTCCTGGAAGAAGGGATGCACTTTAATCCCATCTCCTTAAAGCCTGATGAAATGCAGTTTTTGGAAACCAGGAAGTTCCAGCTGGATGAAATTGCAAGACTGTACCGGATACCACCCCATATGATCGGGGATTTGGAGCATGCAACCTTCTCAAACATTGAAAACCAGAGCCTTGAGTTCGTGAAGTATACTCTGGATCCATGGGTGATCCGGTTTGAACAGGCATTCCAAAAGGCTCTATTTCTTCCGTCCGAGAAAGGGAAGTACATTATTAAGCTAAACGTGGATGGGCTTCTTCGCGGTGACTATGCATCGAGAATGCAGGGATATAACACCGGACGGATGGGCGGGTGGTTCTCGGCAAATGATATCCGGGAAATGGAAGATTTAAACCCTATCCCCGATGAGGAAGGCGGTAATCTCTATCTCATTAACGGCGCTATGTGCAAGCTGGAGGATGCTGGAATTTATGCAGGAGAAAGGCAGCCCACACCACCAGCAGAGGAAAAGGTAGATAAGAAAGTAAATAGAAAGCGAGGTAAGTCATGAAACGAAAGTTTTGGAACTGGATCCGCAACGAGGGAGCATCCGAAAGGACGCTCTTTTTAAATGGCGAGATTTCAGATGAGACATGGTTTGGAGACGAGGTCACACCGGGGATATTTCGTGATGAACTGGAAAGTGGCTCCGGGGATGTAACAGTCTGGATCAACAGTCCAGGCGGAGATGTGTTTGCGGCATCTCAGATCTATTCCATGCTCCGGGATTATAAGGGAGCGGTGAATATCCGCATTGATGCGTTAGCAGCATCGGCAGCATCCGTGATAGCGATGGCCGGGGATAAGGTCTCCATGAACCCCACAGGACTTTTAATGGTTCACGATCCCATGATGTTTGCTGCAGGCAATACTCGGGATATGGAAAAGGCCATCGACATCTTAAACGAGGTCAAAGAGACCATTATCAACGCTTATGCAGATAAAACGGGGCTTTCCAGAAAGAAGATCTCGGAGCTCATGAGCGATGAAACATGGATGAATGCTAGGAAAGCTAAGGATCTTGGCTTTATCGATGAAATCCTTTTTTCCGATGAGGCAGCCCCGAGAGACGAGGCAGAGCCAGAAGTAGAGGAAGCGGGAGAACCTTTAATTCCTGTAGCGAAGAAGGAAATCCCCGCCACAGATGTTCTTTACAGCCGCAGGGCTGTTGAAGATAGCTTACTTGCAAAGTTAACAGAGAAGGAGCCGAGAAATGACGGAATCCCTATCACAGATTTGGATAAGAGATTATCGCTCTTATCACACTAAGGAGGAAGAGATATGAGTAAGATTTTGGAACTCACCGAAAAGAGAGCAAGAGCCTGGGAGGCAGCTAAGGCTTTCTTGGATGCAAAGAGAGGCGCAAACGACTGCCTTTCTGCAGAAGACAATGCCACCTACGAAAGGATGGAGGAAGAGGTTACAAACCTCACCGCCGAGATCGAGAGACTGGTTCGTCAGCAGGCCATTGATGATAAGCTGGCCCAGGCTACCAGCACTCCGGTAACCAATAAACCCGGATCTCAGATGGATAACGAGGCTGATAAGCCCCTCCGCGCTAGATCTGAGTACAAGAAGGCTATGGCCGATGCGCTTCGGTGCAATTTCCGCCAGGTTTCCAATGTATTGCAGGAAGGTGTAGATACCGACGGCGGCTATCTTGTTCCCGAAGAGTATGATCGCAGACTTATTGATGTCCTGGAAGAAGAGAACATCATGAGACAGCTGGCTACAAAGATCACCACTTCCGGCGAGCATAAGATCAATATTGCGGCAACAAAGCCCGCAGCAAGCTGGATTGAGGAAGGCGGAGCCCTCAGTTTTGGCGATGCAACCTTTGATCAGAAGCTGATCGATGCCCACAAACTGCACGTAGCCATCAAGGTTACAGAGGAACTGCTGTATGATAATGCCTTTAACCTCGAGCATTACATCATCACCCAGTTTGGAAAGGCCCTGGCAAACGCTGAGGAAGATGCCTTCTTGAACGGTGACGGTTCTGGAAAGCCTTTTGGTGTCTTTAATGCCACTGCAGGCGGTAATCTTGCAGGCACTCTTACTGCAGACATCAAGTCCGACGATATTCTGGATCTTGTTTACGCCCTGAAGAGACCCTACAGAAAAGGTGCATCCTTCATCATGAACGATAAGACCCTGGCACAGCTTCGTAAGCTGAAGGACAACAACGGCCAGTACTTATGGCAGCCTTCCTACCAGGCAGGCGAGCCCGACCGTATCGCCGGTTATACCGTAAGAACCTCTGCGTATGCGCCTGAAAACGCCATCGCTTTTGGTGATTACAAGTACTACAACATTGCTGATCGCGGCTCCAGATCCTTCAAGACTCTGAACGAACTCTTTGCCGGTAACGGTATGGTCGGCTATGTGGCCAAGGAGAGAGTAGACGGCCTGCTGATCCTTCCTGAGGCAGTGCAGATCTTAAAGCTCAAGACCGGTAAGCCTTCTGGCGGTAGTAACACCTGATGACAATAACACCCCTGGGGGCTTAGCTCCTGGGGGAGAAAGGAGGATATATGGAACTACAAGATGCAAAGACGTACCTTCGCGTTGAAACAGATGATGAAGCAGAAGATGAGCTGATAGCTCGGACAATCGTCAGTGCAGAAAAAATGTGCCGGGATATTCTCCGTTTGGATCACGATACAGAAATAGAAGGCCCTGACTTCGACATGGCTGTGCTATACGCGCTTGCGTATATCTACGAACACCGGGAGGATGCTGATTTTGGGAAGCTAAAGAAAGATCTTCGGGACCTTCTACTATCTGATCGCAGGGAGGTGTTTTAGGTGCATATAGCAGCTATGAATGTAAAGATCACCTTCCAAAAGAGCATCACCGTGGAAGACGAGATCGGAAACCATGAAAGTACTTGGAGTGATTACTTCTCCTGCTATGCCACAACCAGCACAAAGACAGGATCAGAAGACGAGGATGCAGGCACAGTAAATGTAAGAGAAAGACTGGATTTTACCGTCCGGTACTGTAAAGAGACGGCAAATGTAACATCAGATGGATTTCGCATTATCCTAAAGGACCGGATCTACAACATTTTATCCGTAGATGATATGGCCTTTAAGCACAGGTCCTTAAAGATGCATGCAGAATTAGAAGGGAGGCAGTA
>JAEEGL015036498.1_pt1 | contig 11402 bp, 11 predicted proteins | sample 9134231 | NCBI WGS metagenome assembly JAEEGL01 (sample SAMN16246548, study PRJNA631951) | gut metagenome | biome: gut microbiome; feature: rumen; material: fiber-attached | host: Bos | place: Iran: Karaj | collected 2018-10
GAATACAAAACCGGCAACTATACCGACCAGTGTAGCAATGTCCAATACTCCCACCTACCTAATAAGCATAATAAACCTATGTAAAAGATTTTACTAAATTTTTCACCTTTTGTCTATTGAATTTAGAAAATTTGTACTCAACACAGGACAGCAGTCAATCTCAAAACACAGGGTTGCAAGCCTGCTTGCGGTCCCTGTGTTCCTGAGATTGTTATCGGACTTATCCAATACAGCTGAAAATGCAGCGCATTTTGAGCCCGTCCCGTATTACAAAATTACCTCTTCAGATTCGTGAGTTCTTCTATCATGGTGTCCGAAACCGTTATGATACGGCTGTTTGCCTGGAAACCTCTCTGCGTTGTTATCATCTCGGTAAATTCCTGAGACAGATCAACGTTTGACATCTCCAAAACACCGGTCTTGAACGATCCTGCTCCGTCCGCTGTGACATCCTTACCGATGCCGTCGAACTGACCCGAGTTCATCGTGGTCTGATACAGATTTTCACCTATCTTCTCAAGACCCGACGGATTGGAGAAAGATGCTACTGCTATCTGTCCGAGAAGCTTGGTGGTGCCGTTATCGTAGGTCGCATATATCTTACCGTCCTGCTGAACCGCGACACCCGACATATTACCTATCTTACGTCCGGCGTAATTACCGTTGTAATCACCGGCTGCACCGTATATCGTTGATGTCCCGTTATTATCGTACATTGTCGAAGTATCCAGCGCGATCTCGATGGGGTTGAGATTTTGCGGTGCTGTTCTATCCTTATCTTCCATGCCCGGTATCTTGACATCGAGATTGAACTTCTTTGTCGGATCAAGGTTGTCCGGATTTGAAGCTGTTATCGGATTCGTACTGTAACCCAAATACTCACCGGTTCTCGTATCATAAGCCACAAATATGCTTTCCTGCCCGTCTATGTCTGCAATATCGGTCACGGTACCGGTACCAACCAGCGATTTGTTTGTCGAATTATCGATCACATCCGTAATACTCATTCTGTATACTCCGGCCGGAAGCTCACTTCCGCTTGCATCGTAATTTCTCATCGCGAACTTGGCAACATATGAATATCCGAGGTTATCATAAAACGAAACATTCATGATCTGACCGTCTTTTGATGATACGCCTGCTGAGTTCTTGTCAAGTATTCCGGTGATATATGCCTGTTTGGTCTGTTCGGGCTCGGATACCATATTTGCGGGTGACATGATCTTAAGCGGAGTGACCGTATCCTGCTTGATCGTTCCGGGAGCCGTGGGATCTTCCTGCCATCCCATTACATTGAAACCGTTACTGGTCATGGCAAGGTTTCCTGCTCCGTCAACATAGAACGAGCCTGCACGTGTGAAGTAATTGTTTGACCCGTCATTTACTATGAAGAAACTGTTACCCGTGATCTGGATATCAAACGGGTTACCCGTTGACTGCGAAGCACCCGATGTGGTGATATTTGTGTTGATCGCACCGGTCGTAACACCCAGACCTATCTGCTTGGCATTTATACCTGCACGGCCCGTCTCCTGATTCGCCCCGGATGCGTTAGATGTTGTCTGATACATCAGTTCCTGAAATGTTACGCTGTTTGCCTTATATGCTACCGTATTAACGTTGGCTATGTTGTTACCTATTACATCCATCTTACCCTGGTGCGTCTTAAGACCTGCAACACCAGAAAAAAGTGATCTCATCATAACTAATGACCCTCCTTTATATTACGTATCCCGTCAGTCATTCGGGGATACCTGAGCCTCCCTTAGGTCCGGCTCCTACACTATGATGGCTCCGTCTATGTTTGTGAATACATTGTCCTTCATCTCCTGATCGTTAAGAGCGGTGATCACGGTATTGTTTTTCACATTCACTATAAATGCCATCTGATCCATAAGTACCAGTGATTCATTGATTCCCTTCTCTCCTGCTTTCTGCATCCCTGCGTTCAGTCTGTCTATCTGGCTTTCGGACAGTTCTATGTTCCTGTCCTGGAGCCTTGATGAAGCATGTTTCGAAAACTTAAGGCTGTCAAACACATCAGCAAAACTTCGTCCGTCGCTGCCCGCCCCGGTTTTTTTAGCTCCGGGCTGCTTCAGATAATTATCGGTTACCTGCTCAATGGAAGGGAATTGTCCGTTCATGATATTCATCGGTAATCCTCCTTAATAACCATTTACCGGCTGTCACCGTCTCCATCCGTCGTTCCTGCCTTGACGCCGTCCGCTTCGCTTACGTCCTGTTCCTTCTTCTCTTCAGCTTTCCTGGCTGCCGCAAGTATCTGGTCCATTCTCTCAACATATTCCTTATACTTGCTGATATTCTCTTCTCCGAGATATCCTCTCTGATATGAGTTCATGTCGTTGTAAACGTCTTTGAGATTCTGGATCACATCCTTATACTCAAGTGTCAGTGATGCGGCTCTCGGAAGCTTGTTGAGGCTGGTGATGAACTCGGTCGCGAGATTTGTTGCATTAAGGTACTCGCCGTCCATAACCGAATCCAGATCGTCAATACTGTATTTCTGACCGTTTATGGTCATGTATGCCTTACTGCCTTCGCTTGATACAAAATCCACCCTGCCCTGTGTATAAACAGGTTCACCGGACGCTCCCGTAGTCTTGACCACAACTTCCTTGCCCACAAGTCCCGTCGCCCTCTGAAGATCCATATTTGATGACAGGTTCTGCATTGCTTCAAGTTCTGAAAACTGTGCGTACTGGGCTACATATTCGGTGTTTGACTGCGGCTCCATGGGATCCTGATACTTCATCTGCGCTACCAGAAGCTGAAGGAACGAATCTTTATCCATAGAATTATTGGCTTTGGTCTCCTTGCCTGCCCCCGCAGCATTTGCAGCCGTGGTATTCTGTACTACTTTTCCGTCTACTACCGGTGCTGCCAAACTCATACTACCACTCCTTTCATAAATATCTGTTAAGCTTTAAAATCTACACTTGTACCGTTTGCGGTCATTATCTCTGCTTCAAGCTGTTCTTCCTCGGTAAGTCCCTCAAGATCTTCCTCATCGAGTTCATTGAGATTAATGCTCCTTCTTGCTGTACGGCTCACTCCTTCGGTACTGCGATCCCTTCTTTCGTTGCTGCCGGTATCGCTTCCCTGATTAAGGCTTCTGTCAAGATCATATCCGGCTACCGAAACTTCGATGGCTTCCACTCTCTGTCCCTGTTCCTCAAAAGTCTGGAGAAGCTGTACGAGCTGACCTTCAAGTGCCGATCTTACCGCTTCGTTCTGTACGAGTATGTGTGCAGAAACCACTCCGCCGTTTGAATTGATCTGGAGATTTACCGTACCCAGACTCGCCGGGTGCAGCTGAAGCTCCATTGATGTCTGATCCTCTCCTATATCCACCTTGATCCTGTCGGTCACCTGGCTTAATATATCCTCCGGATCGACATATGTCGTTGTAAACTGCGGTTGTGCCTGCGTGACATTATCCGTCACCGGCGCTTCGGTCGTATAGTTCTGACCCGCCATGGCATTCTGCATGCCATCTTCCTGTTTCCTGTTGTTGAGCACCTGTGCCGCCTTGCGGTCAAGCGATGCGGATTCGGCTGTCGGACCGTTAGTGACCACCGCGTCATCCGACTCCGTGCTTCGTGTTATCTCAACAACAACTCCGTCTTCTTCCTGTTCGTCTTCATTTGCATCAACGATCTCAACCGGGATTTCGCCTTCTGTTTCGGCTGCCTTTAAGATTTCCGTGATATCTGTGGCTGATATGCCGAATTCCTCCTCGAGCTCCCCGACTATCTGTGAAGCAAGTTCTGTCACATCCATGATGCTTCCGAGGAGTTCCTCATTTGTTATCAGAGCAAGAGCATCGGTCTCACCGGAGAGTTCAAGCATCAATCCTTTAAGATCATCCGTATTGAGCAGATCCGCAGGCATGAGTCCGAGCACTGCCATCGCATCCTCTATATCCTCATCCGTAACGTCAAGTTCATCCTTGATCGCATCCTTGATCTTATCGAGCTTCTCGCTGACCCTTGCATTAAGATCGCTGCGGTTGACCGCTTCTGCGTTTCTTGCGCCGGCATTTTTTCCCGAAGCATCATCGTTCTGTATGCGGGCCGCGTCCGAGTTGTCTGTTCTCTGCACGGGCCTTGTGCTTTTAGGTGCCTGTTTTATGGCATCCGGATTATCCGCTCCGGCTGACGGAGCAGTCCTTACCGCCGCATCACTTATTACCTTTGCGAAATCCTCAGCTCCCTGTATCGATCCTGACTTTGTATCATTAATACCGTTAAGTCCCGGGAAGAATGACTTTAAATCGGAAATTGGTGCTGTTCCCATATTAACCTCCTTTCTTTAACAGCCACGCTGCTATTGTTAATGCTTATCATTTATTATATCGGTTAAAGCCTTAAAAACATTAAGATTTTATTCCGGATCCATGATCTTGGTAAGTGAAGAAGCTATCTTCGGGTCCATTACATTAAGTATCTTGGCTCTCTGAGATGCATCCATCTGTCCGAGTATCCTGGCGACAAGATCAAGACTTCCCGACATTTCCTCAAATACCTTCGCTGCACTTTTAGGCTTCATCTCGCTGTAAGCCTTGACATATTCCGACAGTTCCTTGTCCTCAGCCATCTGCTGGACAACCTGCTTGTACAGATATTCGGCGTTATCGGGGTCTATGGACTCATAATATGTCTTGTAATTCGATATGTCCGGAGCCTGGTCCGCAAATACGACCTCCTCGTAAAACTCCGTCTTAAGTTTCTGGAACTCTATCTGTGAATTTTCGAAGGTCTGCAGCCTCTTTATCTCCTCCTTGAGCGCAGCCACCTCCTCGGACGGATCTGCCGCTTCTGCGGCAGCCTGCATCGACTTGAGTTCTTCATTTTCGGCTCTGAGTCTTTCTATTTCCGCAACCGCGGCATTCAGATCCTTGAATTCCCTTTCTTCCTCAACATATACATCTTTGTCGGGCAAAATCTTATTAACTACCGGGACATTTTTTAAGATCGGCGCTAAAATTCCCGAGCCGAACCCTCCCACATCCAGCTTTATGAGAAGACATAGTATCGCCAGCCAGATTATCACGATGAACATTGTAATAAGGGCCATTGACAATGATCCCTCGTCTTCATCCTCCTCGGCATCAAGATACATCGTTCCGCCGTCCGTAACAGCAGCATCAAAATTCCCGCCCTTTTTAAGAGCCTTCTTCTCCGCCTTCTCTCTCTTCTTTTTTTCTTTTGGCGATTCCTCGGTATCTGTTATAACCTCTACATCCTTAGCCATATCCGCTCCTCTTTAAAGTCCCAATGCCATTAATACGGGAGCCTCCCAAAAGGGTCCCTCCTTACGATCATGCTTGTCCGTGCCTGTAGCTTACAAGCTCATCTATCTCCTTGCTCTCCGATGCCGCCACTTCCTGTCTGAATACTTCAAAAGCATTTTCCTTGAGCTTTTCGTGTGTCTTTCTGTCCTGAATGGCTTCCTGAAGCTTCTCCCGCGCTTCATCCGACTTTTTCCTTGCCATCATCACATTTACTTCCTGCAGCCGCTTGTGATACTTCATCAGTTCCACCGCTTCAGCCGTTTCATTTATCTCCTTTACATCAAGCTTATCCGTATATAACTCGGCCAGTCTGTTCTCATATTGCTGTCTTCTCCGTTCGAGCGCATCCAGCTTCTCTTCTTCCTCGGCAAGCTGTGCATTTGCTATCGCATATTCATTTCTCGCCTGAGTTTCCAGCTTGAGCTTGATATCCAGTATGTTCTGCATTTTATAAAAAAACTTAGCCATAATAAACCACCGTTCAGAATATCTGCTGCAGCAGCTCCAATTCTTCATCAAAAGAATACTTCGTATCAACATCCTGGCACAGGTATTCATTAACACTGTCTATCTTCTCGATAGCGTAATCTATGTTGGGATTTGCCCCGGCCTTGTAAGCCCCAATGTTGATAAGGTCCTCGGCCTCCGTATATGTGGCAAGAACGTTCTTAAGCTTACCCGCCAGTGCTTTATGCTCCTTGGTCGCTATCTGGCTCATGCATCTTGATATACTCTGCAGGATGTCTATCGCAGGATAATGGTTCTTATGTGCCAGCCGCCGGTTGAGCATAATGTGTCCGTCCAGGATACCTCTGGCCGTATCCGTTATCGGCTCGTTAAAATCATCGCCGTCTACAAGGACCGTATAAAGGCCTGTTATCGACCCCTTGTCGGAATTACCGGCCCGCTCCAATAGCTTTGGCATTTCGGCATAAACACTCGGCGGATATCCTCTGGTAACCGGAGGTTCCCCGCTCGCAAGACCGATCTCACGCTGTGCCATGGAAAAACGCGTAAGCGAATCCATCATCAGCAGCACATCCTTACCCTGATCCCTGAAGTATTCGGCTATCGCAGTGGCTGTCAACGCGGCCTTCTTGCGCATAAGGGCAGGCTTATCCGAAGTTGCCACAACAACGATCGAACGCCGCATTCCTTCCTTGCCCATATCGCGTTCTATGAATTCCCTTACCTCACGTCCGCGCTCTCCGATAAGCGCGATCACATTAATATCTGCCTTGGTATTACGCGCGAACATGCCCAAAAGTGTGCTCTTGCCTACTCCCGAACCGGCAAATATGCCTATCCTCTGCCCTTTCCCTATGGTCATTATTCCATCCACGGCTTTAACCCCGAGGGGCAGCGGTGTGTCTATTATTATCCTGTCCATGGGATCCGGGGGCATGGCTTCTACCGGATAACTTATTGCTGTTTTGATGGTGGACCCGTCTGTAGGGCGTCCCAGGCCGTCAAGGCACTGCCCGAGCATCTCATCGCCCACGCTCACGGAAAGCGGATACCCAAGATTCTCGACAATACATCCGAAACCTATTCCTTCTGTACTGTCGCAGGGCATAAGAAGTGTTCTGTTGTCCCTGAATCCTACAACCTCAGCGAGCACATATCTGTCACCCTCATCATCTATGCTTATCCTGCACAGATCGTTGAGGCTCGCATCGGGTCCCAGGGACTCTATGGTAAGACCGACAACGTTTACAACCTTGCCGAGTCTTTTATAAAAGGTTTTCTCCTTTAGTTTCTGATATTTGGTAATATTCACTCAGCTGTCTCCTCAGGGATCAGCTCTTCTGATAAGCCAGGAGCATAAGTTCCTTTTTGAGAAGTTCAAGCTCCGTGCCTATACCGCAGTCATAAATCCCGCCCTCGGCTTCCACAAAGCACTCCGACTGGCGTAACGTGAGGTCTTCTATTACCTCTATCGTATCGGTGCTCCCAAGTCCCTCGGTCAGCTGATCCTTTCTGTCGTTTATGTATTCAAAATCGTCCTTGGATACATGCACAATGAAGTTCTTGCCTCCTTCGACATTGCGCACGGTATCATGCAGAAGATTTAACATTATCTCCCTGTTTGATGACAGGGAAACATGGAAAATATGCTCAAATATGTCCGTGATCGCATCAACAAGCAAGGGTTCCATCTCCTCGAGCTTGCTGTCGTATTCGGCCATGATCTCGGCTTCCTTTTCCTCAAGTTCCCTGACCTTTTCATCTATCGTCTTAAGGCCCTCCGAATGCCCCTGCTCGTAACCCTCGGAGTATCCCTGTTCCTTAAATGACGCTCTTATCGATTCCGCTTCCGAATTGGCTTCATCTATTATGCCCTGTGCTTCCGCCCGCGCATTTTCAAGAAGTTCTTCCGCTTCCCGTCTTGCGTCTTCAAGCATCGCTCCCGGATCTGCATGGATGACATTGCCCTCTTCATACTCAAGCTCTTCATTTCCGACGGTTCCCTGCGGGTTATCCTCGAGCAGCATTTCAAGCTGCTGAGCATTAAGCCCTTCGGTGAAACCATCCGTACCGTCATCTTCATATTCCGGCTCGGCCTCACGCTCCATGACCTCGCTTAAGCTCTGCAGTCTGGAAGCTATCAGCTCGTTGGAGTCTATGACCCGCGCGTCTTCCTTCTTTATGACATAACTTGATTTAAGAAGATTAGACAACTATCTCATCACCTCCGCCTCTGGAGATAACGATCTCAGCCGAATCCTCAAGCCGCCTTATAACATTTACTATCTTCTGCTGCGCTTCCTCGACATCCTTCATTCTTACCGGACCCATAAATTCCATATCTTCTTTTATCATTACGGCCAGACGCTTTGAAAGGTTATTAAAGATCGCGTTCTGGACTTCCTCGTTGGCGCTCTTGAGAGCCACAGCCAGATCGCCGTTGTCAACATCCCTGAGCACTCTCTGTATGGATCTGTCATCAAGAAGCAGGATATCCTCGAATACGAACATCTTCTTTCGGATCTCATCCGCAAGTTCGGGTTCATCGATCTCGAGCGTTTCCATAATGTGCTTCTCTGTGCTGCGGTCAACGGTATTAAGTATCTCAACAACGGAATCAACACCGCCGATAACCGTATAATCCTGATTTACAAGTGATGATAGCTTGGTTTCCAATATGCGTTCAACCTCTTTGACAACATCGGGAGATGTTCTGTCCATAAGTGCGATACGTTTTGCAACATCCGCCTGCCTGTCCGGCGGAAGCGCCGAAACGATCATCGCTGCCTGCGATGCACTCAGATAAGACAAAATGAGCGCGATGGTCTGCGGGTGTTCGTCCTGTATAAAGTTAAGAAGCTGCGATGCCTCTGTTTTCCTGACAAATTCAAACGGCTTAACCTGCAGTGATGCCGTCAGCTTGCCGATAACGTTCATTGCCTGTTCCTGGCCGAGTGCCTTCTCCAGAAGTTCCTTCGCATAACCGATACCGCCTTCGGCAATATACTGTTGCGCAAGGCATACCTGGTAGAACTCCTCCATTACCTGTTCCTTAACCTGAGGCGTAACACTTCGCGTGTTGGCTATCTCAAGTGTAAGATCCTCTATCTCTTCTTCTTTTAGATGTTTGAATATCGTAGCCGATCGCTCGGGTCCGAGTGTTATAAGCAATATCGCGCCCTTCTGCACTCCCGACAGTTCATTGTCATTGTGCGCCATATTTACCCCCAATCTTCGTTAAGCCAGTTCCTCAGCAATGCTGCCGCGGCATCCGGATTGTCATCAACGAATTTCTCTACCGCTATCCTTACCTCTGATTTATTCTCAAGTTCAATTTCCTCAAGAGCCGGCTGCTGTTCCTGCGTTGTCTGGAGCATATCCTCTACCGACAGCTCCTCTTCCTGCTCCACTGCGGGCTTCTCTCTCCTCAGGCTTGAGAATACAACCACGGCGAGCAATGCAAGTATTATCACGATGAGAGCTATCTGGGCTATATCGGATGCACTCATCGCACCGTTCTCATCAGCTTGGAATATCGGAACATCGTAGGCGATGATCGATACATTGGATTCGGGTATTCCTGTAGCCCTGGACACAAGAGCTATCATCTCCTCATCCACATCCTTCTTGACCATATCGCTGTTTCCGGCAACGAATTCCTCAAAGGTTATGCCGTCAAGAGCGCCCTGCTGTTTAAGCTCGCTCTCCTTATAGATCACATAATGTGAAGCCGTGATCGCGATCGAGGATTCATCATACCTGATGGCTCCGCCGGGCGTGGTGCGGTCTGTTATCTTCTCGGAAGGCAGATAATCCCTGGATTCTTCAGCCACGCTGTAATTGGAGTTGCCTCCGTTTTCCATTACATAAGTGGTCTCTTCGTTGTTTGTATCCGTTCCGGGCACTCCGCCTGTTCCGCCCGTACCCTCGGCTTCGTATGTATTCTCGTGCGAAAGCACGTTGGTACCGTTTTCATCCGCCTGTGTATATGTATGTTCGGTTTCATTCAAAGTGGAAAAATCAAATATGAGATTGGTCGCTACCTTGACGTCCTCGTACAGGTTCGAGCCGAGCAGGACCTGTGTGACTTCCTGCTTTACAAGACGTTCGGCCTCGGATTTTAAAGCTATCTGGTTGGATGTATTAATGGTTCCCGAGCCGTCGGCAGCGGCGTCCGCTCCCGAGAACAGGAGATTCCCGTTTGAATCTATGATCGTTATATTGTCTGTCGTTTTATTTCCCAGTGCTGTCGCTATATTCTTGGCAAAATTGTCCGCTATGCCGGCGCCCAGCTCACCGTTAAGATCGAGCATTACGCTGGCGTATGCCTCCTCTTCTTTAGAGAGAAGAGTGCCGTCATTCTGCGGGATGCTCAGTGTGACATAAGCCTTATTTACCGCTGCCTGAGCCTCCATTATATCTTCGAGGTGTTCCTCCTGATACAGTTTGTATCTCTTCTGCTTGTCCGATTCGGTGGCTGAGAATCCGCCGTCCAATGCACTGTCTATGCTGTAACTGTCTGCGGGAATACTGTTTGCTCCCAGAAGGAGCGTGGCCGAAGCGATGTTTTCCTTGAGCACCGATATGACTAGTCCGTCATCGGTCACCCTGTACGGGATACTGTCGCCTTCCAACAGGCTGATTATATCCGATGCCTCCTTGGTGGACTCGCAGGTTATAAGAACTTCATACTGTGGTCTTGTCAGTATGGTCGCAAGAACAGCCAGCGCAACCACTACACCGGCAGCCACACTGATGATTATCGTCTTCTGCTTCGTTGTGAACTTGTTCCACCACTCCAGGATCTTCTGCGGGATCTCCCTTAATCTATCCAGCATAATCTACTCCGTTTCATGAAAACAAACTAAATCTGTATCTGCATGATCTCCTTATACGCTTCGATGAACTTATCCCTCAGCGCCACGGTGTAACTCAAAGCCGTGGAAGCCTTGGCCGCAGCAATGCTGAGATCGTGCGTGTTCTCCGTGATGCCGAGCGCAAACTTGACTTCCTCTTCCTCCTGCTTGTTTAACAGGGCGTTTGTCTCACCCAGATTCCCGAGTGCGCTCTGAAAGAGTGATGCAAAACTCTCATCACTCTCCTTGGGCTTGGTCGAAGCCCTGGCTGCAGCCGCCGCAACAGCGTTAGAATTGATATTATATAATGAAGAAATATCCATATTCCGTTATCCTCCCGCTTATCAGCTCTGACCTATGTTCAGCCCCTTCATCGCCATGGACTTGCTGGCTGTGAATGCCGTGGCATTGGCTTCATATGCCCTCGTCGCATCTATCATATTGGTCATTTCCGTTACGATATCCACGTTCGGATACCATACATATCCGTCTTCATCGGCATCCGGATGCGCCGGATCATATACCCTCTTCATCTCGGACTGTTCATCTTCAAACACACGGCTCACCTTGACTCCGTCGCCGACATCCATTCCCCTGCTCTTGGCAAATATAGTCCCGAACCTTGTCGGATCCAGGGTCTTCTCCGTAAAAGTAACTATCTTTCTCTTATACGGCGTACCATCCTCTGTCCTTGTCGTATTGGCATTCGCTACGTTCTGGGATATGATATCCATCCTGTAGCGTTCAGCCGTCATACCGGAGGC